>OGKZ01000360.1_pt1 | contig 46209 bp, 29 predicted proteins | sample 1572571 | NCBI WGS metagenome assembly OGKZ01 (sample SAMEA2581906, study PRJEB24529) | metagenome | biome: Human gut stool | place: China | collected 2011 | reverse complement strand
GCTAACGGTTTGGTAACTGAAATAACTCAATATCCTGCTCGGCTTTGCTTTGCAGCCAATTGGCAGAATTATGAAATATTGCTCATTCTCAACCACTTGCAGTTCATTTCTCCCATCTTCACTTTCCGTTGCTTTTGCTTAAATTGTGCATGTCTCTCGCCACACTTTCGCCACGACCATCTGCCTTTCCAACGGTATGGCAATGGAGACGCTCAGTAAGATGCTCGGACACAGCGACATTGGTACGACACAGATTTATGGAAAAATTACCGACCTGAAAATCAGAGAGGATATGAGCCGATTGCAGGAGCGTGAAAACAAGGCTTTTTCTGATTACACCGAATCCATAGAACGACAAGTGGCATCAACATTTTAGAAATCAACAAATACCTACAAAATGAATACAGATAATAATACAAAGGAACTTTCCTACTTTCAGTTGAAATTAAGAAGTTATATGAGTGAACATCACCCCGAAAGGTTACAAGATACGGAGTTTATCACAGCACGGGCAGATATGGCTCTGACCACTTACTGCGATGCTGTGGCGCAGGGCTTCACGCACCCCGAGGCGGAGAGCATGGCAAGCGAGGTTTTGTACCAGGGCTTGCATCTCTCCAAGTACGATACGCTTGTATCTGTGTTGGAAAACGAATTTGAAAGGGAACTGCCTGCTCCGCTCCCAGAGAAGCTCGCACCCATATTGTTATCGAATGAGGCTGTTCAAGCCACATTCGACAAGTTCGGTTTGACGGACATATTTGCCGCAAGCGGACAATACGACCGCCTTTACACCGAACTAACAGGCACGATAGTGCTGCTCATTGAGAGCAATAATCTGCCGACAGTCGGTCAGACAGACAGATAAAACGTATGTCTGCATCTTATAAACAGCCTCATGCAAAGCCCTGAAACCGTAATCGGTCGGGCAAAGGTATGACGGTAGCCTTTACTTACTTGCAAGGTCGAGTCCTGCGGATGGAGCGAAAAATCTCCACCGCAGGGCTTTTCTCTGCACTTTGATACAGTCATACTTGCAAAAACTAATCTTTTGTGCGGTCGTATTTTTCGCTCCAACCTTGCAAAAGTAGGCTAACCTCCAAAGGAAAATGCCCGAACGAATACGGCATACTCAGGCTCTTTGGACGCAAGCGATAAAACAAATATTCTACCTGTCAACCGCACGGACGATTGGTCAATCTCTCTGTAGTTCGGTAGAGAACTCTCACTTTCGTTCAATATATCTATCGTTCGGACAATCTATTTCTCGAACAATAGAACGTTCGATATGTCGAATAATCGAATGTTCGAGAGTTAGTTGCTTACATTTTCGCTGAAATGGAACGAACCGACACCTCATCTCATTACCGCAATCATTTATATCTCCCCATTGTTTTTGTCTTTTACACATCACGTTTTCCTTTGCCTTCCCTCTGTTTCCCTGCTTTTCTCTGTCCCTTTTTTCTATGCCGTCATAGGCTTACCTTTGCACACGATAATAACGGCAACAGACTGTATATGAGTTTGTTTGCTAAGTAATAACAACGTAATCAAAACAAAATGAATGCAATGAAACTTATCATTATTGACCGCAAGGCATGGGAGCGACACTGTTCCGACTTTACAGATCTTATCCACCGTATCGAACAGCTTATCGGCAATCCGCCTGAAGCGGACGAATGGCTCGACAATGAAGCCGTATGTCGCAGGCTCGGCATCAGCAAGCGCACCCTGCAATCCTATCGGGACACAGGCAAGATCCCTTTCTCTATCATTGGGCATAAATGCTATTATAAGGAAAGCGACATCACAGAGTTACTGAACTCAAACACTAAATAAATTATGGCAGAGAACGAAATCATTACACAGCAAGACCCTCAGATGCAGATGTTTGCACAGTTAATGGAGGGCATATTGAAGAAATTGGAGCGTTATTGCTCTACAGCCCGTCCGATGTTAGGCGGAGAGGTTTACCTCACAGGAGAGGAGGTTTGCAAGCAGTTACGGCTGAGTCCCCGAACCCTTCAGGACTATCGGGACAACGGTACGATTGCCTACTGCAAAATCGGAGGGAAGATACTCTACAGGCAGAGCGATATACAGGCTATGCTTGAAAGACATTATAACCCGATATCCAAGAAGCCATGGCAAGTGTAAAGGAGCAGAGAGTGAACGTTTCGGGATATGTGGAGCAGGTGCTTCGGGAACACCTTGGCCAATACAAAGATGATGTGGAAAGATGGCGGAAACTCTGAAGTACTGAATTCTTCGAATGCAAGCCTGCGCAGAGTTACCACATTCACAGAATGCAGTAACACAGCAGGGGCTTATCAATCTCTTTCTTGCTACAGCAGCAAGGTGTGTCTTTGTCCGACAAATTGCCATTTGTACCACAAATACCCTTGCCCCGAAGGGGGATTAAATCACTCCAAAGTCGTGATTAGATAGCAAACAAAACAACTAAGATTATGCCCAAATTAGAAATAGCCAATAACAACCGTTACGGACACCGAAATACCGTAGAAGTGCCACGCTGGGACAGATGGGACACCCGTATGCCCGATGTAAAAGACCAGTTGCGTGCCATTGACCTGTACAACAAGTCGGGTGCGGTGAGCAAGTCCGATTTTGTTCGCGCCCGAATACTCGGAGAGAGTTTCAAGGTGATAACAGTAGATAGGTCCGTCGTGGAGTACCACCGCAAGCTCTCTGAACTTACAGTCCAAGTACATAAGATAGGCACAAACTACAATCAGGTCGTACGCTTAATGCACCTTTATACGGCAGAGAAAAGCATACAGGCATTGTTGCGGGAGCTTATTGGTTTGACAAAAGAACTCACTGCCTTGCAAGAGAAAGCAGTGAGTTTAACCATTGACTATCGGGAGAGATTATGAAAGTATTAACATTACGCTCTTTAGAGCCAGGTATTTTGTGATTGAAACAGAAAGCCATATTGTGGTATGACTTTCTGTTTATTGCTACTACAATATGTCATAGGGGGAGACCTTTGCCATGATTTCTAAGCCATATACATAACTTTGTTCGTCTGTTGTCAGAGATTTAGTTTCATAACAAGCAAGAACTATCTTCTCGGAGTGTTCACTAGTGTTTTATATGCATCAATCAGCCCGTATCCGAAATCGTTATTCCAAGAACCATTCTTTTTAATCACAGAATAATCGACTGTTATTTTTTTCGTGTTCTTTTCAATAAGATCGTTCACTTCCGTAACTCGCAGAGACGGATTCCTTTCCAATATCAAGGCTGCTAATCCTGCCACATGGGGACATGCCATGGAAGTTCCATCCATTTCTCCGGTCATGTTGTTGGGCATGGTCGACAAGATGTCGCTTCCCGGAGCCACAACGTCCAGTTTTTCCCCAACATTTGAGTATGGAGCCAAACTGCCTGTCTTCTCTATCGCACCAACAGCGATAATGGTGTCGTTGCAGTTTGCGGGATAACTGACAGGACGTCTCCAGTCATTTCCGGCTGCAAACACGATGACACAGCCTTTTCCTTCTCTGCCATACTTGAAGGCATTGTATATCGCCTGGTTAATGGCGGCGTGTTGTGTGGAAGAACCCCAAGAGTTGGAGATGACATCCACTCCGTTTCTCCATGCCCAATTGATGCCGTCAGCCCTTCTTATGCGACTGTTGGTGGTACCGTGTAAAGAGTTGCTGATGGAAACAAGTTTCGCGTCCGGGGCGACACCTGCCACATGTATGCCATTGTTCCTTACTGCCGCGGCAATCCCTGCACAATGTGTGGCATGATCACCATACAATATGCTTGGGGAGGTGTTGGTTTCCGTGTCATAACTCAAGCTTGAGACATTTTCTACGAGATCAATATGGTCCATGTCAATTCCCTGATCCAACACGCCTATCTTGATATTTCGTCCGGTGGCATAATTCCATGCGGCGCACGCTGAAATATCCATATCCGCGTAGTTGGAATTATACAGCCCCCATTGACTTCCGACCAACGGGTCATAGGAACAATACAGGTCATTTGAAGAGAAATCCGCGACGGATGATGCGAACAGCCCCGTCTCATACAATTCATTTGCCACCTCCAGGGATGTTTTTCCCGTGTTGGGTGTTATGGAAAGAATATACCACCGTGGCATGAATTTGTCCTGTTCCGTAATGACAAGGTTGTATTCCATCGCTTTTTCCCGCAACAAAGAATAGTCTGATTCTTTCTTCAATTCCACATTGAGATAATTGGTCAAAACCAATTCATCCCCGTACTCGTTCTTATAGCATGGAAGTACCATGGCATTGTCTGCCTCTGCCGCTTCTTTCATGGTCTTCAACAGCGATGGCGGACCTTCATTTCCCCTGCCAGCTTCATATACGGTTATGTCGTATATGTTGTCTTTAATGGTTTGGGAGACTTTAAACCCTGAAGATTCTTTTGCAGGTTGGAAACTTGCCCCCTTTTTATTACCTTTTTTATCCTTTACTACGCAGACTTTTCGCGCATTTTCCGCAATGTAAATTTTATTGCCATTGAAGTAATAATATGCCGATTGGGAAATGGCTTCTGAGGCAGTGATTGACACCAGTGCCATGAATAATAAAATCCTTTTCATCATATTCTAAATTTAAGAATTAAGACTGTCTGTTATATAAAAATCCTCCGTATTTATATTCTGCCCATGCAAACAAGCTGTGATCCTGACGGAACTAAGGCATGCCGCATGGACAGAATGTCAACTGTCTGTTACAGGCGTACTACCGTCAAATGACGACTTTATATGATTTCCCGTCAATGGAAACAACATAAATACCGTTTGACGTCAGGTTCAAAACGAAATTCCGTGAAGTAACAATATGGTCGGTAACTTTCTTTCCGTCCGTTGAATAAATACATACCGTCGCGCCTATCGGTGCATCTATTATCGTTATTTTTCTGTCTGACGCTTTGATTTCCATCTTGCCGTTAGACACACCGCCGAGTCCTGTGCCGATGTTCACATCGAAACTGTTCTTGGCATTTACCGACACATTGCCGTCAGCTGAGATTACCGTACCCTCGGGGATCACGATACTGCAGCCTTTTTCGGGGACTCTCAACCCACCGAAATCACAGGAAACAATCCATCGGCCCCACCTGCCATCCTCATCTTCGGACAGCGTGGGCGTGACCTCCTTGATCAGTTTGTTGTCGGTGTCGAACAATTGAATTTTGGGGTCTGACGAAAGCATGACGGCCTGCCTGTAGTAAAAGCGCACCTCGCCGAGCACGTCAATGCCGTGATTGTCAAAGAGGCTACACCATACATAGGTTATCGGCTCTATCGGCTTTGTATATCCACCGATGAAATCCACTCTCGTCTCTTCGTTGGTGATGTCCGTGCGAAATCTGGGGCTCAGACTACCTTCTGGCATTACGAGAGAATAGTGGACGCCTTTCTCAAAATTCATCTTCATCCCGAAGTCGGCATACGCCTGCCCCAGGTTCCAGTCCCAGCCCACATGCGCATCGAATGTCCTTACGGGCACTCCCTCGCGGTACAGGGTCATGGTGGGGCTGCCCACAGGCTCAGTCTCGGTCCCATAGTAGAACCAGATATGCTCTTCGGTTTCTACCGAAGAACCGTTTTCCACCGAGCACTCAGTACTTATGATCTTTTCGGGGACTTCAAAATCAAATTTCAGGTCTCCATTTTTTACGTCGGGCGCGCTCTTCAGGAAGATTGCCCCCGCCGGAATTTCCAACTTGTAGGACTTGCCCTTGGGAAGGACAAGTTTTTCAAAGGTAACAAGTGCGATGCCTTTCTCCATATAAGTATCGGAGGTAATCACACCGGTTGCCATTGTCTTGTCTCCGCAGGTTATGGTCGCCTTGGCGTCTTTGGATATGTCAACATGAGCCGTAAATTCCATGTGAACCTGATTTATAGGCTCATAGACAAGCTTATTCTCAATGCTGCACTCCTGAGGTACTAAGGTTGCAACCTCGTTGGCGTAAGCGGATATTGCGGACATGCAGAGCCCGACAATACCGAGGAATAAATGCTTTTTCATATTAAGCTCCTTTCTTTGAATTAATTTATTAATATTAAGGTCTGAACTACCGTATGGGGAAGTCTGCAAAAGACCGTAAAATCAGCGACGGGGTGTATTGACAACGGCTTTATAGGCATCTATCAACCCATAGCCGTAATGTTCGTTCCAGCTTCCGAATGCCTTGTTGGTGTCGTATGCGTATGTCCCGATTTTCTTCGCATTCTTTGCGATGATTTCCCTAACTTTATAAGCAGAAAGTTGGGGATTGCGTTCAAGTATCAAGGCAGCCAATCCTGCCACGTGCGGAGCCGCCATGGACGTTCCTCCCATATATGTAACTGCATTTCCGGGTACTGTTGACAGAATATAAGTGCCCGGAGCCGTAACGAACATGTTCGACCCGTAGGCAGAGGTTGTCGAAAGCGTCCCGTCCTGTTTCATATTTGCAACAGCTATCACTTCCGGACGATAGTCTCCGGGGAAGGAGATAGGACCGCTTGTATTGCCTGCCGACTTCACAAACACGCATCCTCGACCTTCTCGACCTCTTGACAGAGCCAAGTCGATTGCCTCCTTGACTATATCCTTATCGGAACACCACCATGAGCAAGAGATGATATCCGCACCATGCTGCCAAGCCCAATTTATTCCATTCGCCAGATTGCTTTCCAATTCAGTTGAACCAGACAGGGTGTTGCTGACAGACATTAAGGTGGCATCCGGGGCTACTCCTGCCACCTGTATCCCGTTATTCCTTACAGCTGCTGCAATTCCTGCACAATGTGTACCATGGGCACCGTAAACCTTGCTGGGAGAGCTTTTTGTTTCCGTATCATAACTCAAACTGCTGATATTGTCAGCCAGATCCTGATGGGCAAGATCTATGCCTTGATCGACAATGGCAATCGTGATGCCGCGCCCTGTTGAGTATCCCCATGCCCGGCTGACAGAAATATCCATCCCTTCATATGTCGAGTTGTACAGTCCCCATTGATTGAGGACGTTCGGATCATAGGAAATTTCAAGGGCATCGAAAGAGAAGCCCGGCGAGGAAGATGCAAACTTTCCGGATTCATATATCGAGTTTGCCACCACTACTGCATCTCTTCCAGAGGTTTCCGATAACCTCAGGCTATACCATAGTGGCATAAAGGGATTCTGCCCTATAATTTCACAGTCGTATTGTCTTGCAGTACTTTGCAGAGCCGGATAATCTTTTTCCGATTTCAGCTTTACATCGATATATCCTGTCGGGATAAGTTCCTTTCCGTCCTCAGTTACGAAGCAAGACTGTATGGAGACAGGATTGGAGACTGAAGCGTATGCAAGCGATTTGACTGTTTGGGCTGTCATAGAAGACCTAACCTTATAAACTTCTATTTTGCTTCTGCTGTCTGAAATATTCTTTTCAAATTGCAGATTACAATTGTTGACACTCGCATTGCCGGCGAGAGGGGAGATTACTACAATTTTGGAAGCATTTTCCGTCAGAGGAATCCGTTTCCCATCATAATAATAAAATGCATCCTGAGCATAGGACACTATATTCACAGCCAATGCGAACAAAAGAAATATGATTGTCTTTTTCATTGCAAATACTATTTAATGATTATTTTCTGTGTATAAATTGATTTGCCCTTCTTTGTCAAAGTGCAAATATATATGCCTTTTGAAAATTGAGGCACATCGATGTTCTTTGCCGTCACGGACGAGGAGAGAACTTTCTGTCCGTATATATTGAGAATGTCAATGTGGTCGCAGTTCGCTATGGAACTCAACTCTATCGAGCCGTTATGGTATGCCATACGGATAGTCTGCTTGTATTCAATATCGTCAATACCGGTTTCTTTGAGATTGATGACGGGACGAATGGGAAGACCGATTGTTCTCTTGCTAGATCTTCTGCCAACACTGCCTGAATCGTAATCTATATCTTTGGCTTTCGTTATAAGATCATCAGGATCTCCTTCTGCTCTATGAAGCGTTCCGGTCCAACAATATCCTTTCCAATTCTGGTTACGATATGTTGTCCCTTGATATGTAGCAGCGTATCCGGCAGCAGGAAGAAACAGGGTGTTTTCATTTGCACCATAATGGAAGCGTCTGCCCCAAATGCCGTCCACTTCCTCCCATTTATTCCAGCAGAGTCTCACGAGTTCCCCTACCTCCTCAAAAGTAGGCAGGCGCCATCGTCCGCCCCATTTTACCCTTGCTGCATCGTATTCCGTCCCGCAGATATTTTCTCCGATATTCGTGCATAACGTGTAATAGGCAACTCCGGGAATCTCCTTGTATCCTTCAAAGAATTTGTAATTCTCATTAGTATATTCCTCTTTAGGCTCTGTCTCTCCCCATGCAAAGTAGTCTCCGAAATCTATGGAAGACTCAGCGCCGATGTTGCAGGTTGCCCACAGGGTACCGCTGGGCAATCCCATGTCCACATACTCATGACCGTCTATGACGTTTGTCTGCGCATGGGAAACAGAAACGAGTAGGATGCTTAATATGGATGTAAAAAGAAATCTCATATCATATGAATTTTATAAGGAGTAGGTTCTGGCTGAAATTAGCCAATCCTACTCCTTGGTCTATGATTTACTTGACGAAAATCTTTTTCGTTTCCATACCATTCTCATATGTGACTGAGAAAGCGTAAACACCGCCGTTCTTTATGTTTAGAGAATTCAAAGCGAGTGTGACGGAAAAGGCATTCACTTTTACCGAACTTAGTTTGACACCGGACATGTCATACACTTCCAATTTGCTCATCTTCCTTCCTGATGAAATCGTTATGTCTGAAATTAGAACAGCAGGACACGGGGTAATGGAAAGTTGAGAGTCCCGTTCAATCTTTGAAACGTCTGTCGTGCCGTTCTGCTTTGCCTGTGCGGGAGCAAGGAAGGCGGACACATTCGCATCATTGCTTACACGGGCAAGAATATTGCAAGCCGATTCTGGCTTGAATGAACTGTAATTAGATACATGTATGCCCGTCGTTTCAACAAAGTATCTCTGACTGATGTATGAATCCCTATTGCTTAGGTTATATTGGTTGAGCTTTGCATAAGGACCATCATCGTTAAATCCGACCACATTTTCTGCATCATTTCCTTCAATGAAGAGCATGGGATCGTCAGTGCCGGGAGTATTGCAATTCGTCATAGTCGCATACTCGTGACCGTCTGCCGGTATTTCACACTTACAATTCGAAAAATATATCGGAGCGTTCTCATAGAAGTAATTGCCATTGACATTCAAGTCCGCCACACTCAGCACTCCATTGCCAGCACTCCGTAGTTTTATCAGATACATTCCTGTTTTCGGTATCGTGACTTTCAGTGTTGCGATTTGATTATTAGGGTTATTCAGAGCCTTTTCTGAGAGATGTCCCCAATTGAGCCCCTGCATCTCTTCCGATGTAGCAGGAGTGTAAAAAAATCGTGGTTTCATATCTCCAATTGGAATTGTGGGGAAAAGACCCTCTTGAGGGGAATTAGCGGGGAAAAGTATTTGTTTCCCATAATAGACCATATCTATTTTATGAGCTATTCTACTTGTGGAAGTTATAAAAATCTCTTGACCTTTCGTGAAAGAGAATGTCCGATAGAAAGAATATTTCAACGGCACATGTGTAAAATACTTAATGCCCGCAGCATCACGTGAATCACTTTCCGTCATTTCCGCCATGCTTACATCTGGAGTGCCATCTGATGAGACGGCTTTTCGCAGGTATGAGTTAAAACCGGCGGACTGAAATCTCGTTGCCATCATGTTCCGTGATATTTTGACGGACTCTACGTTTGGCACTTCGGGGGCATTGGTTGCAATTGATATTGTGTTAATGCCGTTTTTAAGTTGCAGGGCAGGTTTCGCTTCAACGGAAGCAGACTGCCAGTTCCCAACGGTTGGCTTAACCGAACCGGAAAGCGTGCCGTTCACATACACCTTGAATGTGGTGAATTTCCCGTTGGCATACCTTGTCGGCTGAAGCCAAAAATTAACGTAATAATCACCTGCTTCAAATGCCTGAACCTCAAAGTTTTTGTAATTTAGCACATTGTCTGTCGTTTCATACATACTTTTGATCTCTAAAACATTGTTTGAAGTCAAAGGTTTGCTCTCATTTCTCTGTGCATTTGCATGTTGTACAGGAAAAGTCGTTGTTAATGCACAGAATACTGTCATGAATAAAATTTTTCTCATGTCTTAAAACTTTTATTATTAATAACTTGCCTATATTCCCTTTTATGGGATACTGACAATTTCATATCATTCAAAATGATAGATTGTACAGAAATTTTGCTGTCAACAAATATGAATAAATTTGTAACAGATAAAAATTATTTTGCTTTTATTTATGCTTTGGATGAAATTGATTATTATTTTGTTCTCTTTTGTTTTTTACAAACTCCTTGCAAGGGACTTCATAAATACAGAGGCTAACTATCATACAGATAGAAGCACTGTTCCATACGAGAACCTTCCACTCTCCGGACAAGAAGAAGTATCTTGTTTCCACGTTTAATTTCTTTTGTCCTTATGAGCTCTTCCAGTGCCACATAAATGGCAGCCGAACCGATGTTGCCTACAGAAGTAAGGTTTGTAAACCACTTCTCTTTTGTCAGAGCAATGTTACGAGCAGCAATTTCGTCATTTAACTTCTCATAGAAAAACATTGATGATACATGAGGTATAATATAGTCTATCTCATCTGCTTTTATATGATGTTTGGCAAGTACGGTTTCGATATGGTCTACCCAATACTTGATGATGTATTTCTTTAGCTGCCGAATGTCCTGTTTGCCCACAAGTACGGCACGCTCCTTAATCTCATCAGGAGAGAACTCCTTCCAGCTTTTGAGCCGTCCGTTTTCTTGCAACTCCGATGCCATAAACATACAGGTAGGTAGTTCGTTGGCATAGGAAGTCATATCGACCCATTCGATTTTGAGTGGGCATGTTCCTTCGGGATGATCTTGCACCAATACCGCTCCTGCACCATCAGAAAGCATAAACCGCATAAAATCCTTCTCAAAAGCCATATAAGGGTCTTTGTCAGGATTGTCATGTGTAGCTTCATACTCCGGGTCATAAAATTTGGATACCAATGCAGGTGAGGTTAATTCTGATGCCACGCATACAGCTTTTTGATGCAGTCCTGCAAGAATATTGCTATAGCATATTTTCAATGCCTGCAATGAGGTAAGGCATACACCTGCAGAGGAAAATATTTCCATAGGATAGTTGGCTAATTCTCCATGAACCATAGACGCATGGGAAGGAAGCAATTGGTCGGGTGTGCTTGTCCCACAAGCCAATAATGTCAGGTCATTTGGAATTTGTCTATTCTCAAACAGCCCACATACGGCTTCTTTTGCCAATTCTGCATTCGAGTGTGTTAGGCTTTGGGTTTTGTCCAACCCGTAATATCTCGTTTTGATGCCATTTTGTCTAAGGACAATGGAACGAACCCTTGACGGATTTCCACCAATTTTCCCAATATAGTCCTCCATATCCTCATTGACGATGGGAGAATTAGGAAGATATGCCGATACGCTATTGATATATACTGCTTTTTCCATAGGAATATTATTTGGTTATTAAATAGTATATTGTGTATATTTGCTCTTTCAATTCGGAAATGGAAAGTTGGCTGCTCAATGCACTTCTGTATGACAATCCAAGATATATATTTCTAATGGAAGATATAATCTTTTCTGTTTCCACAGTTTGAGTAATCTCTCCTTTCTGTTTGGCAAGCTCTATCACCTCTTTCCACTCAAGGCTCTTTCTTTTCTCGTATTCTTGAAACTTCTCTTTCCAATCCGGATAGTTGTCTTTCAGATACAAGATAAATGACATGAAATTGGCAGGAGTGACTGTGCCTTTTGTCATTATAAAAAATGATTTCATACGGCGACCGATATTTTCTACACGATTATCAATGAAGTCCTTTAATGGTGTCGAGCTTGTAAGTTCAAGAAAGTCTGTAGCATCATTTGTCAAGAATTCAAATACAAACCTATCAACGGCATGACTGAATATATCCTCCTTATTCTTGAAGTGATGAAACATATTGCCACGAGAAATGCCGGTCGCTTCCACTAAATCCGAAAATGATACTGCTGCATAACCTTTTTTCAGAAACAGCCTGAACGATTCATTAAGGATAATGTCCCTTTTGCTTATGCTTTCTTTAACTATTTGTTTTTCCATTATTTCATACTTGCTAAATTCAAAACAGAACGTTTGTTCCGTGCTTATAAGTGCAATATTATGCAAATTATTTCAATCCGCCAAATATTTCGGGGGATTTTTCTTCAAAAAGTTTCATTTCTCTCTTTTTTTTTCATTTTACAATAGAAAAATAGTTGTTTCTATTCATTTTTGCTGATTAGGCAATAAGGCTAAAAAATCCTGACAAATTACCTCCATTAAAATTAGTTGGTAATGATTTTAAGTGCTCCTACAAATTATTTCCGTAAAAACACACTGCTTTCATCAGAAAATATTATCTTTGCACTATCAATTTAAGTGTTCTTTGGGGCGTTGTAGAATAAAGAAGGGAAAAGAAACTCGCTCGTTTCCAACTCGTAACCCATTTATCCTTTATTCATCCTTATTCTATTGATTATCTGAAAGATACAAAATTCTAAAATCTTTTGCGGGGGTATGCCGTAGTCTTTTGTCAGTCGGTTGATAATGTCATGATAGGCATCGTATTCCTTACCCTTGGTTGGAACACCGAGTTCACAGAACACAAGCTGCACGCCTTTTTGCTCCTTCATTTCGTCATACGACTTCTTGATGTTGTCACAGCAATAGGAAATCTTACCGACACTATCGTCCATTTCCGGGAATACAAGACGCGGACTGACTGCTGCTTTTGCCGATATGCCTGATGCGACAAGTCCCCATGGGAATTTCTTCGGGTCTTTCGGATGAATACCGAAATAGCTGCCGTCCTTGGTCTGAAGCATATTCACAACCTCGCGGTTTATCTCGGCCACGGCATCTGACTGTGGCACAATCACCGTCTTGCCGGCCACCTTTGGCTTTGGCAGTTGCAGGTTGTAGTCGTTGCGCACATCGGCAATCTCTGCATAGAGCTGCGACAATTCTGGAACATTGTCGAAATAGCGGAAACGGTCTTTCATCTTGAACTCGTTGGAAACACCGGCTTCTAACTCTGACGAATGTACGGCAAAGGTGCTTGCCCATGCGTCAAAGGTCGGCATACCCAACTGCTCCAATTTGCGCGGACGCAAATAGTTGAGCAGGTTGTATATCTCAACAAGAGAGTTGGTGATGGTCGTTCCCGAAAGGAATACTGTACCCTTGTCACCTTGGTGCATCTTCTGCAAGTGACGGATGCCTGTCAGCAGGGCAACGGCTTTGTTTGAACCTGATGCTTCGCCCAGTCCTGCCACGTTTTGGTAACTGGTGACATAGGGCAATGATTTGAACTGGTGGCACTCGTCCACAAACAGATAGTCTATACCCATGTTCTCAAAGCAGAACTCACGGTCGGTACTGCGGTCAAGTCGTTTCTCCAACTTGGCATGCAGGTTCTGTCTGCGCTTTTCAAGCGATTTTATCTGTCGCTTGGTGAGTTGGCTCTTGTCGCCGGTGCCATAAAGGTATTCTATCATTGCATCGAGCTGTGCCAGCTGCTCATTCACTACATCGCCTTCTGCTTCCTCGGAGTGCGGTATCTTGCAATACTGCTCATGACTCACGATGATACAGTCATAATCATTGAGCGAGATATTGGCGAAGAACTTCTTGCGGTTCTCGGTGCTGAAGTCCTTTTCTGATGGTGCAAGCACACGTGCGGTAGGATATGCCTCCTTGAACTCACGTGCTATCTGCGGCACAGTTGACTTCAATGCCACAATCATAGGCTTCTTGGCTATGCCCATTCTGCGCATTTCCATAATAGCTGACTGCATTACAAGTGTTTTACCTGCACCTACGATATGATCAATAATTCCGCCTCGGTTGTTGATGAGCATCCATACGGCATCTTTCTGATGCGGACGGAGTTCCTTGCCCATCAAACCGGGTACATTGAGGTGTGAGCCATCCCACTTGCGGAGCACAATGCGGTTGAAGCGGTCGTTATAGGCTCTCTCCATCATCTGAATTCTGGCATCGTCACCGGGCAACCATTGCTCAAAATGCTCTCTGAGGTCGGCCACCTTGCTGTTGGCAAGCTCAGTTGCCTCTTGGTCTATCCATGTGTTGCCGTCCTTGTCCTTACGCACAATGCGGAAGTCCTTGTCTTCAAGTGCTGCTTGGAATATCTCCTTGATGCTCTTGTCGGCTGTCTTCCAATCTTCTGCCTGTCCTCCGAGTTCCTTCGCTTCGATATTGATTTCAAAGGTGTCTGTTTCCGGAACATACACCACACCGCTCTTGATGATTTCCCTACGCTCACCATCAACCCACTCATAGTTGCGTGAAGACGATGCGTGCAATCCAAGGGTCTCTTTTACAAAGTCGTTGAGTACTTCTTGTGGTATCCATCGTGCACCAAGGTGTATTGTGATGTCGTCGAATGGTATAGTGGCAGGTTGCACCTGTTCCAACTCCTTGACATTGCGTTCAAAGGTCGGGTCTGTGGCAGCTGCAGCCTTTGCCTCCTCCAATTTGGCTACTACATCGCCACTAAGGTATTCATCGCGTGTTACATAACGGTCTGTGGCATTAGGCTCCTTGAATACAAGGTCGCCACACTGCTCAAACCAGTCTGCGCCCAACGCTTTTTCGATATACTCACCTCGGATTTCACCATATTCTGCCAATGAGGTGGTTATGGCTTCCTGCGGTGTCTTGGCATCTTCAAGTTTGAGGGCTGGCTTGATGGTGTTCTTGGTGAAGATGTCGGACAATCCTTGGAACTTGCCGCCTTTCCATACTTCAAGTGCTTGCAGTGTATAGCCGTCAATGTCGCTGAGGACAACAGCGTTGTCGGTGTCCTGCAACTTACCGTACTTGCTGACGAACTCATCGTAGGCTCGTTTGAGCTTGGCACGTAGTATGTTGAGCTTCGTGTCCGAAAATCCGTCAATCTGCCCTGCAATGAGTTCTTTCATGGCGGTACGTACCTCTCCCATGGCAATGATACGCTTCTTCTGCTTAGCCAACTGTGGCTGCTCCTCAAATACTCTTGTCACCTCGCCATACTCATTCTTGGTAGCGGTCAGCACACCGACCTTGCCGTCTTGAATGACAAGGTTGCCAGTACTTACCCAGTTACCATCACCCTTGTACTCCTCACGAACGGCTTGTTTAACCTCACGTGATGTGCGTGTGGTGTCAAAGAGCATTCCCTTGCGGTCACCAACAATGCGCTTCACTGCTTTCTCCACTTCATTGGCTATCTGGTCGGTGGTCAGTTCGCTATGCAAGCCGAAACTCTTGTCGTTATATTGGTTACCTGCCACTACATCGCCTATCATGTTCTTGCGGTTGCTCGCATAGTAGGCATTGTGCGACACCTTTTGCTTCTCACCATTGCGCTTGTTGGGTGCAGTGGTCTCTGCAGAAGACAGAAATGCTTGCTCTCGTGCAACATAGTCGGGGTCCTCGCGTGTCTTCTGCGCATCCTCTTCATCTTTCCACTTGCGGATATAGATGATGTCGGCCATTGCACCTGTGCCTTGGAATGTGTTGTCGGGCAGTCTGACAGCTCCGAGGAACTCGCCCTGCTCGGCTATGTATCTACGGATATGCTGGTTGCTCTGCGTGTCCATCACGGCAGGACTTGTCATCATGGCAACAATTCCGCCGGGGCGTGTAAGTTCGAGCATCTTCACAGCATAGTAGTTGTGAATTCTCTTCTGTGCCGACCGCTTAACAGGGCTGTTGTCGTTCTTCCATGTCGGGTCGTTTACTTCGATGTCACCAAATGGCACGTTACTTGTCACCACATCTTGCGAGTTCGGTGTGAGTTCCGACTTCTCAAAGCCACAAATGCGCACATCAGCATCTGGATAAAGGGCGCGTGAAATCTGTCCCGAAAGCCAGTCAAGTTCAACGCCAGTTATCATTGTGCGCTCTTGAATGTCTTTGGGAAGTGTTCCTTCAAAGATGCCGTTGCCCATTGAAGGATCGAGGAAAGTGCCGCCTTTGAAACCTGCAAGCGAAAGGAAAGAGTTCATCGCACTTGCAATCTTGGTCGGGGTATAGTATGACGATAGGGCAGCTCGCTTGATACCTGCAAACACGCCTTTCTTGCCGTCTGGGTCAAGCGTGTCGATTGCATTTGCAAGTCTGCGGTATGGCGAATTGCCGTAGGTGTCCCTACGCATTTGGTCAACAGAATAGAACTTGCTCAACTGGTCTATCTGTCCCCAACCACGGAAATGAGAAAGTATCTGCTTTTCTTCATCAGTGGCCTTACGTCCCTCTTTGAAGAGTTTGGCTATTACCTCAATGGCTGACACGTTGCCCTCCAAACGCTGTGCAGGAGTGTAGTTGTCGGCTTCATTGCCGTCTGTGCCATAATGGAAGTTATTTGTAAACTTGCGCACAAGTGTACGCTGCTTCTTTACGGCAGAAGGTCTACTTCCCTCGCCAGTGGAGCTGGCAGGTTCTCCCGAAGAAAGTTCTTTTCCTCCTCCGTCAATTTTTCCTGTCTGAACAGTGCGCGGTCCAGCAACTCGTCCACGCTCATTTGTGGCTCCGTTGGAAACTGTTCCATCAGCTGCGCTCTCATCACGTCCCCGATTTCCGACTGGTGGTTGTATTCCCCCGACCTCATCAGTTCCATGTACTGCTCCGTCAGCTGCTTCTCGTCCGTTTTCACGGCTTGCATCAGTTGACCGCTCTCCGTCAGTTCCTGCAACTGCTGTGGTGCGTTCTGCTCCATCAGTTCCAGTTTCATCAATGCCCACGGTGTCCGGGCGTTCTGCTCCAGCCACTGTTTGGCTTGGGCTACTGCTATTGCTGTCTGCTGTTTCATCATTATTTGGTTCATCGAACAACCCGGCAAACAAATCACCTACTGGCTGCTCTGGTTTAACTTTTGATGTCTTCACTTCTGAAGCTTTCATTCGTTTGTTTACATAATCAAGCATGGCTTGATATGCGTCTCGCATGTTTATGAGTTCATGTACGGCCTTTTCATGACGTTTCAAATCTTCATCATTCTTAATACCAACAGCTGCACCCTTTTCAAGAACACCCAATCTGCGTTTGGCTTTAGTAACCATATTCTTCAAAGCCTTGACATTCGGAAGCATACCCTTGTGTTCTATTCCGTCTATAAAATCATCATAGGCTTTTTGGTATATTCCGAAGCCATTATTATCTATAGGCGTTTTCTCGCGCTCCGTCTTGGCTTCCTTGGCAATGCGCTCCGCTTTTTTGAAGATACCCTCGTTTTCACGTCTCGCCACCTCTGCCTTGATATGGGTGCCCATATCCTTGTCGTCGCCATACTCCTTGTCGAGTTCCGACAATTTCTTGTCTGAAATTTTAGGGAGCAACGTGTTGAGGCTCTCGATCTTCGACTTCATCGAATGGTCGGTCATGCCCGGATTGAGAATGTCAACGACATGGAGCTGTATGGCAGTGTCTTCTGGCAATGCCGCAACTGCATCCTCGTTAATACCATCCTCGTAGAAGTCGCCAACGGCTTCATGCTTCGGCTCGGCTGACTCACTCGGCTTATGGCGCAACTGGTCCGGGTGAGCATTAACCCACATGACAGGAGCAAGGCCGGTGTCAATGCGGATGCCGCCATCATCGTTAGGCTGCACTACAACTGCATCAGTCCATGTGCTGCCACCATCGGTTGAATACTGCACCTTGTCACCTGCTGCATACTCTCCTTCATTGGTCACGCCACTACCTATAAGATATTTGTAGGCTTCACGCTGCACCTGCTTCAGAAGGTCAGAATATGTAACATTGCTGTCAACGAAGACATTTCTACCATAGCGGTCATTGACGGTGCCTTCAGGATGGTCAACACGGAACATGATGTGAGTAACTTCAAGGTCGCTGCCTCCAAAGCCATCTACACCCTTGGCTGCTCTTGGCTCAACGCCTATTGTCAGATACAGCTCGCGTCCTTCTTCTAATGGCAGGTGTATAGACACATCACCTCCAATAGGGGAAATGTTGGAAACTGCAAGTGGCTTTTTCTTACGATTGCCTTTCTTATCCGTCTGCTTTGAGTGAGAAGCCTCATAGTGGTTAAGGTTCAAATCAAAAATCAACTGGCTTGCAAGGTTGGCTGCATCCTTGACGGCCTTCTTCTCGGCATTACGCATGTAGCCGTATGCCTCGTTGTAGTCCTTCTCCACCTCGTCAGCCTCATAGTAGCCAAGCAGGGCAAGCTGCTCATTTACCTTGTCGAGGATTTCATCTACTCGCTCTGCTGCTCCGGTGAGGGCTTGCTCGTCGCTTGAAGTTTCTGCGAGAGCCGTTGCTTCGCTTGCAACAGACTTTGCTTCTGCTGCAACAGCATCTGTATTTGCTGCTGTCTGCTTTTCGGTTTCTTTTCGTTGCTCATTTCTTGTTGCCTTTAATTCATTGTTTGCTTTTTCTGCGGCCACTTGTACCTTGCCTTCCTCAACTATCATGTTGGCTTGTGCCATTACGTCCTTGGTAGGCTTGTCGAAATTCTCCACGTCAAAGGCTTTCACCTCTTCGTATGGAGTGAGGGCGTATTTGTCATAGCCGGGGACATACTCCAGTCCTCCATAGAAAGCCTTTAACCAAGGGCGTACCTTGTCGCCCAATGCCTTAACCATCATGGAGGCATAGTTGCCAAACGACTCATTGCCACGCTCAACCATGGCCATGGCCAGACGTTGACCGACTGACATGAGCTTCTGACGCTGCTCTGCAGTCAGTTCGTCCGGATCACGGAACTTAAACCCGGCATCGCCCTCGTCGTCACCAATACCGAGAATATCACGAATGTCATTCATCAATCCGTTCATTTCCTCGTCACTGACCTCATACTTAGGCTTCTCCGGCTCTATTGGTTCTTCTGTTGGCACGCTCTCTACGCGGTTTGCAGGTTTCTTGCTTGCGGTCTTCTTACTTGTCGTTGGCTTCTTCGGCTCCACGGCATCGCGAAGTTCCTGCGCTGTCATTGGCTGGTTGTCTGCAACAGCTTCCTCATTACCAACCATTTCAGCGGCCTTGCGTGCGTCCTCTTCACTACGGAACATCCAGCCACCGCTCTCACGATCCTTCCAACCGCGTGCAGGGGCAAAGCGTCCCTCACCTGTCCGTTCTTTGGCAAACTCCTTGACGGCACGTTCTTGGTCGGCTGTCAAGTCATGGTCAAAGGTAAGTAGAGAAACATCGCTCGTCTTGCCCTTCTTATTGGTGTAGGTTGAAGGAGTGATGGAATAGCCGGCTTCTTCCGGTGCGTTGATTTCCACAACATCCTTCTTCACCGACGAGTACTCACCAAAAGGCTTTGTTTTCCTCTTGCTCGACTCTATCCACTTTTCAAAGTCTTCAAGGTTCACGCCAGTAATGTCAATTCTGCGGCCATTCTCCCAGCCCTGCTCGTAATTGGCAAGGTAGTCGCCCTTAGCCTCGTCTTGATCATTGAAGCCAAGCATAACCTTGTGCTCGTCAAAGCTGCCGTCGGGATTGTACTGGTCCACTACGAATACCTTGCGTCCGTTCCAACCGTCAATATCATTGGAGAGGAACACGTCAATGTGGTCGCCGTCAACACCCACGGCACCACGAATGTAGCCGTAAGTGTTGTTCATCTTGCTTTCCCATTGCTTGCCGTCAGCATCGGTGCCTTTACGCACGCTGCCCTGCGGCTGCTCAATGGTGATGTCGAACGTACCAACTTGCACATGTCCCTTCTTATAGTTGCCGGCTTCCTTTTGTGCCTCGGTGGGGTCGGTGTTCACTTCGGCTGAGGCTGCTTCAATCTTTGCAGACAACGGCTGCTCATTGCCGTCAATATAGTTGGCTACTTCGTAGAGGTCGCCAAACTGTTTGCCGTCAATCTCATAATAGGTTCCGGGATAATTCTTGCTCTTGTCAGGAGCGTCAACCTTGATAACTTCCTTGCCATCAACGAACATACGATGCTTGTAGATTTCTCCATATTCGCTTGGCTCCGTCCACTCGTCTTCTGTATCGGTGATGCGCTCGCTTAGTTTCTCCTCTGCTTCCTTCGCCAATGCGTCGGCATCGGCTTCGTTTCCCTTAACTGGTTCTTCACTGGCTACGACTGGCTGTTGAGGCTCTGCATCGCTCCCAGCAACAACCGTAGCTTGTTCGCTTGCCTCGTCTCCTCCAGCTGACTCTGCGGCTTCTGCTCTCCGTTTGCGTTCTGCAACGGCTGCGTCGATGAGGGCTTGTTGTTCTTTTGGTGTAGCATTTCTGAAATATTCGTTTACGTTTTTGAGAATTTCTTCCTTGGAGGTCACGTCTCCGCTGAACATGTCTATCTGACCTGCAGCAGGTGATGCAGCCTCGTTATTGTATGTAGAGAGAACCTTGCGCAAGTCGCTCGGCTTTCCGCTGTTTAGCAGATCGGCAAGGAGCAACGTAACGCCATCAGTTACACGACTGTCTCCGTATTCGTCGTCAAACAGACCCTGCTGTCTGCCGTAAGGAGATACCGGCATACCTTCCTTATAGATCTCGGGCGAGTCAGACTTGGCACGACTCACAAGATCAACGGCTGCTGCCAATTCCTTGCTAAGGTCATAGCCGCTCTTGGCAAGTGTGCGGTTGTTGGCAATCTCGTTCAAGCCCATAACAACGGACTGACGAAGTGTCGGTGTGCTGATAATCTGGCGCACGGCATCGGGCGAAGTCTGGAAGACCTTGCCTATAAGTGTGTTCTCGATAAGTTCCTTACCTGCTGCCGACAAAGCATTGCCAGTGCGAAGCTCTGGTAACTGCATTTCGTTAATAACTCCTGCATCCAACAACTGACTGATGGCAGAAGCCACTGATTTGTCGTCGGCATAGTAGTCAGACATGCGGTCAAAGCGGCTGATGTCATTGGTGATGCTTGTGAACACATTGTCTGGAACAATCTTGCCAAGTTTCACGGCGTGCTCAGGTTTGCTCTGCTTCTTCTGCTGTTCTGCGTTGAAGCGTGCAAACGTACTTGCATCGTATGGCAATTCCTCGTCTGGAACGAAGACAACACGTGGATGCTGCATGCCGTCTATCTGCTCGGGAGTGAAACCGAACATGGCTCCAAACTCGCGCAAGTGGTCCACATACGCCTTGTCTGTGCCGTTCTTTGCTGCAATCTCGCCCGACATAGTGCGGTTGTTGCCCGAAAGCACAACGCCGTCCTTGCTGACAATGACTGGTGTCTGCAAAGCTCTGCTGTCGTAGTTGTCTGCCATATCCCTTACAATGCGCTGCGCGTCTCTGTCACGCTTGTAGTCGCGGTCATTCACGCTCTCGCCGTTCTCGTCAACCGGGAAACCTTCAGTAGGCTCGTAGGCATTGTTCACGTCATGGCTGGCTGTGGCTGCTCCTGCCTCAGTGATGACGTAGTGACCACGGATTGTAGAACCATCTGCAAGGGTGATAGCATTAGGATTGCCCTCAACCTTCGTTGATCCGTCCCACTTTGTCTTAATCTTCGGGTTCACGGCATGGGTACCGACTTCGGCTTGCTCGGCTGCTTTCTCAGCTGCAACGCGCTTGTCTTCCTCCAGACGTGCAACGGCTTCGGCGTGTAGCTTTTCCTCGCGAGCCTTGCGCTCAGCCTCCTGCTGCTCACGGATAGCACGCTTTCTGTCATTCATAAGGGAGTTGATGCGCGACCATGCGTTCAAGTTCTCTTCGGCTGCGGCTACTTGGGCGTTATACTCTTCCATGGCGGTGTTGTAGTTGGCCTCTGCTTCCTGCTGCGCCTTTACCATTGTCATTGGTGAACCTTTCAGAGAAGGAGCTTTCTTAGTGGGTTCCTTCTTCTTCAACGCTTCAAGTGCCTTAGTTGCCTGTTCCACTTGCGCTCTCACAATGGCGGTAGTATTTTCATCGTTACCTCCGGTAACCTCATTGAGGGCATCAAGGGCAGTTTCGCGGTCTGCCTTCTCAAACATCGGTTCACCGGTTTCCTCGTTGATGGGTACACGCTCCAATGCGGTAGGCTGGCGGTTTGCCTCCTCTTCCTTGCGCTGTTGTTCCTGCTCCAACATCTGTTGGTTGTGCTGCTGCAACTGCTCGGCTTGCTCTTGCGGAATAGTGATACCGTTGCTCTGTGTAGCTTCATTGAAGGCACTGTGGGCGTACTGTTGCAACTGCTCATCGGTAAGCTGTGGTACGTTTTCACCGTTTCCCTGTACGTTTTCACCGTTTTCTGGTACACCAAGCACGGCTTCGTGCTCGGCTTGAATATTTGCGTATGCCTCATCGAGTTCTGTCTGTGGGTCGATGGCCTCACCAAGAGAGAACAGTTGGTCCGGGCTGGCAAACTTATACTCGCCAGTCTCTGCATCACAGATAACAATACTCTGATCCGAATTGCGCACGTCAATGCCGGAACCATCGGGGAGCATCACGACATTGCCCTTGACAACGTACACCGGCTTGTCGTCAACCTTCATGGTTGCAGGCTGGACAACGCCCATATCCTTATGGGTGTGTCGCTCCACATTGGCTTCAACCTCCTTGCGCTTGCCGTCGGCGGCTTCATTGGAAGCGTCCATAACGCCCTCCATTGCTGCCTTGGCATTGACATAGTAGAGTACAGCGTCCTGCTGGTCTTCGCTTAGTTCCGGATTGTTGACAAGCGGCCAAGGGTCTTCGTTTATTTCTGCAATGCGCATTTCAGCGTCAGCACCGAAGGCATCCTCACACATCTGGTAAGCCTCCTGCATACGCAAAGTAATGGCATCTACCTCGGCCTTAGCGTCGGCATCGCCTTTCTCCACCTTATCCCAAAGCAGACGTGCTTGGTCGTATGCGGCTGCGGCGGCTGACTCTTCCTCCGACATAGGCTGCTCGTTCTCGGCTTTCTGTTCGGGAAACAGACGCTCGATGTAGTCCTGCACCGCTGCCTTTTCGGGTTCAGTACGCTTGCTCGGCTCTTTCTTGATAGCCTCGTCCACATCTACGCCAGTCTCCTCCTTGATGGCTGCACGGATTGCCTCCGGGCGTTCCGTGTCTGCCATACCCTTGTTTTCTTCCATGAACTTGCCAATGGCATCGACCATCTGCCCATAGTTGGCGATTGCGTCCTTGTCTCCCTGCTTTGCAGCTTGGTAGTTGCGCTTGACGGTTTCGGGGTCTGCACCGGGCGCAACTGCTTCAACGGCTGCTTCAAATACCTTATTGTCGGCTTTCGCCTCGGTGTAACGCTCACCGACATCTACTGAGTTGAGTTCGGCTTGGCGCATGATTTTGTCCTGCTCCTTCTTGGCTAAAGTCTCGTCTGCAAAGCGTCTGCTCGTCACTACCTCACCATTGGCAGTGACGGACTTAACGAAGATATTGCCGTTCTCGTCCTGCTCCGTGGTGTACCCGGTAACACTGCCCATAGGCAACTGACGACCAGTGAGGATATAATAAGCCTTGGCTCTCGCACTTTGGCTCACATTCGGGTCTTGCATGAGGCGTTCCATAGCCTCATAGCCATCAAACTCGGGGTGCTGCTTGAGCCACTGCTTGCCCAAATCCTCAACCTCGGCTTCGGGAATGTCAAGATACATAACCTTTCCGTCCTTAGTTGTAGGCTTTGACTTGGGCTTGGGCTGCTGTTTTGGTGTGCGAGTGAAAAGAGTAGCAAGGTCGCCATAACCATACTTCTGCAACTCCTCACGCTCCTCCTTGGTGAAAGCCATGTCACGCGGACTTGCGTCCACCTGCTTGCGCAACCTCTCAACGAAACTCATGCGGTTGTGGTTGCGCTCCCGCATGGTCTGTGGGTTCTCGATAGGTCGCAGCCCTGCAATGACACGAGGGGCGGACTTTATCATGTGCTGCCCCTTGAAACCTATCATCATAGCCATGTTGTCCGTCCACACGTCCATCGCATCGCCATCACCGCTAATCCATTCTGGCATGGAGAATATCGTACCTTCGGCAACAGTGGAGGTCGCGAGTTCTCCTGCACGGATACCTACCTTTCCTGCCGTGTTCGAGGTAGCCTTGACCCACTTATCCGCTACATTACCCAACAATGGCGATACTGTGCCTGTAACTGAACCGAGCAAAGTGCCATGCAGGGACGATTTCAGCACATCACCTGCCGAATATCCCTCGTTCTCGCCTGTCTGTGGGTTGATGTGTCCGCCATGCAGCCACTGGCTTTCGCCCTCCTTGATGCCCTCGTATGTGCCAAGGTTGCCAGCACCACCTGCCATGCCAGCCACGACACGTCCAGTCAGCGTATTGCCAAACAATCGTGCGCCTACATTGGTGGCTGTTTTTTTCGCCACGATGCGACCGCCTATATTGAGTGCTGTCTTACCTGTAAACGAGCCGACACCGCCAGATATATAAGTAGTGGGGTCAAACAACATACCCGTCACCGTACCGCCTATCTGCGCCCAACGGTGGTTCTTGCCGTATTCGCCCATTGCAGCCTCGTATGCCGCCAAGTCGCCAGTCGTACCAGCCTCGCTCCGAGCCAATCCCTTGCTGATTGTACGCAAGAGGTTCATGTCAGCTGCTGTCTTGGCGAAGAACTCCAACGTACTCTTAGGAGTATTCTTTGCCACAGCATACTTATATACGGCATTATCCGACAACTGGCGAGCCATAGCGGAAGCCGAGTTCTGCAACTGCTGTTCGGTTGCGGTGGGGTACTGCTTTTTCAGTTGTGCATAGCATGATGCGGTCATCTGCTTGCCCACACGTCCCCACGCATTATCCATCATCTTTTGCAAGTCAAAGCGTGTGAGGTGTGACACCTCATTCTTGTGTGAGTTGGTGGCAGCATCGACAATGTGCATCTCACGCCCTGCATGAAGCCATGGATTGCCGCCATACACCTCCTCCGCATTCTTGTTGCGGTCAGCTGCATACTTTGCCTCTGCCTCTTTCCATAAGGCTGCAACGGCTGCATTGGCTGGCTTCTGTGCCGCATCAACCTGTTGGTCATTCATATTAAGACCAAGAGGTTTGCTTGCCTCCTGCCGATAGTGGAAACTCTCTGCATCAGCCAACGCCTTGTTGTTGTATCGGTTGCCAGTCGGTGTGATGTAGGTCTGTTCCAACTTGCCTGTGCGTGGATTGACCTTGTAACCGCTTTTCTTTGTCTGACCAAAGCCAAGACCAACGCCATACTCCTTCATGTTATTCATGCGCTCGTTGGTGTCGGCTATCATGGCTTGCGTCTGCTGTTGCATCTGCTGCACTTGGTCAATCATCGCCTGACGTTGTGCAGGGGTAAGCGGTTGGTCTTTCTTCGGCTGTTGCTTGGCAGGTGCCGAACTTGCCGCAGGTGTTACTGCTGGCTTCTGCTGTCCAGAAGATGGGGTTCCCTTCTTGGGTGCCGGTGCCGCCTTTGGCGCATACATACTCTCGAAGTCGTCCATGCTGCCCATGTCAAGCCCCATGCCCTTGGCCTTCTCGTAATACCACTTGCGGTCTTCACCGTTGGCAAGCGAAGACTTAAACTCTGCTTCACTGCCAATATTGTAGCCCTTGGCTTTCAGTTTGCCGTAGAGCCACTTGATGTCGTCATTATCGTTTACTTGTGCCATTATCTTCTTCTGCTTGGTGGTGTATTATCGTTATTGCCTCCGCGTCTTCTGCTTGGGGGCGTATTATCGGGGACTACGCGCTTGGCATAGCCACTTTTCTTCTTGTAGGTAGTAGTGGACTTGCCGTTGGTCTCGCTGTCAGTCGTGCTTGTAGAGGTAACATCAGTTTCCTCAAACGTACCATGTTGCTTGGCAAATGCCTCCGCAGCTGCTGCCGTTCTGAACTTGTGTTCGCGTCCATTCTCGTCCCATGCACTGAACTCTTCGTTGTTGGAGCGGTCGTGCGCTCTTGCCGAAGCATAATGGTCTGTAGCCGCTGCCCGGCTTGATGCAGCCGACGCTCTCTGTGCCTCACCTCGTGCCTTTTCGGTATCAACCTTTGCCTTGTAGAGATCAGGAGCATTGTCCGCTTCTGCCTTGGCGGTAACAGCCTCCTGTTCGGCTTTAGTAGCCTTACCAGCTTGCTCACGCTGCTTGTCGGGCTGCAATGCCGCAAGCCATCCGTGCTCTTCTTGCTCACGCTGTGCTTTCTCCCTCGCCAGTTTAGAACGTTCCTGCTGCGCTTCCATTTCTCGCAAGGTCTTGGCACGCTCATTCTGTGCGTCACCGATTTTGAGTGAATACTGGAGGTATTTGTCCGCGTTGGCTTGTCGTTCAGCTTTCAGCTTCTCCAGTTTCTCCTGCAATGGCGTGAGCTGGCTTGCCTCCTTGTGGTCATACATGTTAGGAGCACCGCGAGTAGTGAAGAAAAGGTTGCTCAACGCTTGCAGACCATCGCTGACGGCTGAAACAATCTTCGCCGACTTCTCTCTGCGTTCTCTCTTCTTGCGTTCCTCCTCGGTTTCCGGCTTCACGCGGTTAGCGGCTTCCTGCAAGGCTGCTATCTGCTGATCGTAACCCATTGTGTCGTTGTGTGGCGACACACCGGCTGGCTTGTCGGCAGGTGGTGCCACGTCAGTCTTTGGTGGTTCCTTCGACTCCGACGGCTCCGGCGCATTGCCTCCGCTGTTCTGCTCGGTCCATGCCTCCGTCCCTTTCGGTGCTGGCTCTGGCTGTGCAGGCTGCTCGGCCCAGTCAAGCGAACCTTTAGGTGGGGTATATCCACCATCATTGCCCTGCTCGTACTGTTCCTGCTGTTCTTCTGTCCAATTGCTCATGTCGAATGTTTTTAGAAGGCTCCAGCAATCCCTGCACCTGCTTTGGCAACGCCCTGCACGGCTTGACTGATGGCTTGTGCCTTGTTAATCTCCAAATTGTTCAACGCTTCGTTGATCTGCGAGTCGCGCTGCTGATAGGTCTGCTCAATCTGGTCTTTGCGGTTCTCCGCATTGACAGCTATCTGCGACGTTGCATCGGCCAATGCTTGTGCGTTCGCGGCCTTGGCTGCTGCTGTGCTCTCGTCAGTACCACCCATCACGGCTTGGGCACCTGCCGCCTGTCGGTTGCGGTTCCTGATGCTCTCCTCCGTCTGGGTGAGTATGCGCTGAGCGTCCGCCCTCTGCGTCGCATCCTCGTTATAACGACGGTCATACCAGTTCTGGTTGGCCTCCTTCTGTGCTTTGAGGTTCTTCTTCACTCGTCTCATCGCCTTGCTTGCGCTGATGCCGCCAAAGATGCTGCCGGCTGCTCCGAGTGCGCCCCCTGCTATGCTACCAATTAGTCCCATATCGTTTTATGTTTCAAAAGTTATAATTCGTGCGCTAAATTAGTAATGTATCTTTGCCCAGTACTTTTAACTTTTGCGCCAACGGCGCAACACAAAACATATTCAATATGAAGGGAATGAAGACCGGTGGCCGGAAAAAGGGCACACCAAACAAGGAGAACCCGATTAAAGGGTTCATCAAAACACATTCCTTGGCATACTTCGAACCCAAGGAAATAGTTGGCGACGACGGTAAGAAGCGCACAATGTCAGACTTCGATTGCGACATGATGATGCTTGCGCCTGACGATCGCGTAAACGCCGAGCTTCGCTTGCTGGAGTTCCATACGCCAAAGATGAAGGCTATCGACGTTGACATGAACGCACACGTCAGCGTACGCACAATCGAAGACAAGCTGCGCGTCCTTTGTGGCGAGGAAGAAGATGATGATGACGACGAGGACGATTAAGCCAGTCTCTATTTCATCTACTTTTAGACCGACTCATTTTGTTTACTCATAGTTTTTTAGGCTTCGACCTGTCCGTGAGGATGGGTCGTTTTTTATTCCCAAACTCTTCAACAAAAACCCCTTAGGGGTTATTTCAGAAACCCCTAAGGGGTTATTAAAAACGCAAAACAAAAACCCCTATGGGGTTATTTATAAAACCCCTTACCCGTTTTTGAAACTGCATGAAAATCAACCGTAAATAAACCCCTCGACAACTACATAATTTTTCAAGTAATCATCGACTTAAAACAGAAAACTCCACTGAAACGAATTGTAAAGAACATGCTTAAACCCTAATGAACTATGACAAAAAGCGAAAAACATAAAATGCCGTTATTCGTTGATATTTAAGATGTTACAGCGAATAAAAACCCCTATGGGGTTATTTTAGAAACCCCTAAGGGGTTTTTCAAAAGAAGAAAACTCGAAACAAATAATATCCCCTATGGGGTTTTCCTCGCGCGCGCGTATAGATATAACGAATGTTATATAAACATAAAGGATAAAGGAATATAGATATATATTATACTCCTTACGTCGTATAATACGACAACAACGACGACAAAAAGACTTCGAGTTTGAAGTTCTTTTTTTACTTTCTGAGATACTACAAAATGAAAATGTCCGACCTTGCAATTGCAAAGCCGGACAAAAATTAAAAGCCCTTACCTTTGGTGCGTTCATACACCGCCTCACGTTCCGTGTCAACGTTTTTAATTCTGAATTGAACTGCACATCTTTCCGGGATGCTGTCCGGCAGCTTCGCCGCCAGCCGTGATATTATCTCGTCAATGTTGCTGAAGCCAATGTCGCTCACCTCGGCCAGAACCTCACCACGGAAGTAGGCCCGGGCATAAATCATGTACTTCGGTGCTATGCGGAACAAAGCGTCCTTCCGTTCGTCAACGTCTCGCGCCATTCCCTGCTTGCTCCTGCGTGTGCTGAAGAAGATGAAGTCAATCACTTTAGCGTTGAGTTCCCACGCCGGTGTGAAGTCCAACTTGATATAACCTCGTGTGATGGTGCGTCCATGAGAGTGGTTCATGGCAAATGCGACCTCGTCAATTGATGCTTTGCAGTCGTTCTGCGCCACTGTTCCCCATGTGTGCCGGAACGTGTATGCCTTGTACTGCTTCGCTTTCGGGATGCCCATACTTTCACAAACCATCTTGATGCCTTTGTTCACACAAGCACAGAAAGAGTCACTGTCACAAAACCTTTCATGGAAGTTGAAAAAGTACTTGTCGTTTGGATCGTGCGATTTGTACTTCTCCACCAATGGCTGGATAACCGGCTCCACGCGCATCTCGATATACGCATCATCCGTGCGTACCTTCTTCGTCTTCGCCCTGTTGTAGCATAATATTCCGTTGTGATAGCCGTCCCTTGGCATTTCGAACAGGTCAACCGTGTTGATACCTGCAAGGCAAAGTATCATCTTGGCCACGTCACGCCCAATCTCTGGCACCGGGTCAATGAACTTCGTTTCTGGCAATGGTGCAGCAAAGAACAGTCGGCATTCCTCCGGGCTGATGGCAATCTTTGTCGAGCGGTCCGCCTGTGGTATCTTCACCTTGCCCCAAGGGTTCGTCCTGATACGGATGATGCCGTTGTCGTAGTCGTTGTATTCCTTGATGGCAGCTCTGAACACTTGCCTTATGCACACAGGGTACATTTCCTTTGCCCTGTGCGTCTGCTCCAACGTAGCTATCCATCGGTTCACGAATGTCGATGTCAGCTGTCCGAACATAAGCCTGTTGGTACCTGCAAACCTCTCCATGTGCTGCAACGCCAGTTTGTAGTTCTTGGCGTTCCGCACCTGTCCATTGTCAATCATACGGTCTATGTGAAGTGCAGCATAGTCAGAGAAGCACAAGTCCTCGTCCTCCTTGGTCACATACTCGATGATCTGCCTGACCGTCCACCTTGTGCAGTCCACCCTGTTAAGCAGCTCACTAAACCTCAATATGCGCCTTGCGCAATATTCCGTCACAAATGGGTCGGTAATATTCCCTTCTCGATCAAGCTGTTTCTTGGTAACAACCTTGTCTGTCTTGATGTAGCCGGGTTTACGGTTCTGCATCACCCGGATGTACACTTGGTAGAAGCCGTCCTTTCGTGGCGTTCTTACCGTTGCTTTGAATAGAGCCATAATTTCAATTCTATTTTGTTGTTCATCAAAAATCGTTTGTAAGCACTTGTAAGCACGACCACCAAAGTTTGTGTCAGTTTTTGTAAGCAAAGCCTACAAATTCTGCATGATTAGTGTGCAGAACGTGCAGACCTACCAAAAACAATTTAGGCGGCAAGTCTCTTTATTATCAGAGACTTACCGCCTAACTCGTTAGTTACGAGGGCTTATCTTATTATTCCTCTACAGCAGCCTGCGCCGCTGCGAGACGTGCGATAGGCACACGGAATGGAGAGCATGAAGCATAGTTCATACCGACCTTTGCGCAGAACTTAACTGATGAAGGCTCACCACCGTGCTCACCGCAAATACCAGTACGGAGGTTCGGACGAGTAGCGCGACCATTCTCAACAGCCATCTTGATAAGCTGACCAACACCTTCCTGATCAAGAACCTGGAACGGGTCAACCTTCAGAATCTTCTTCTCCATGTATGCAGGGAGGAATGAAGCAATATCGTCACGAGAATAACCGAAGGTCATCTGTGTCAAGTCGTTTGTACCGAATGAGAAGTACTGAGCCTCTTCTGCAATCTTACCTGCAGTAAGGGCAGCACGTGGAATCTCAATCATTGTACCAATCTCAAACTCTACCTCTACACCATACTCAACGAATACCTCCTTAGCAGTAGCAAGGATGATAGACTTCTGCTGCTTGAGCTCCTGAACTGTACCGATGAGTGGCACCATAATCTCAGGACGTGGATTGAAGCCTTCCTTCTTCAACTGGCAAGCTGCACCGAGGATAGCACGAGTCTGCATTGCTGTAATCTCAGGGAATGTGATACCAAGACGGCAACCACGGTGACCGAGCATTGGGTTGTTCTCAGCCAAAGAGTTTACGCGCTTCTTGATTTCCTCTACGCTTACGCCCATTTCCTTAGCCATTGTTTCCTGACCAGCCTTATCGTGCGGTACGAACTCATGGAGAGGTGGGTCAAGCAGACGAATATTTACGTGGCAGCCATCCATAGCCTTCAAAATGCCGTAGAAGTCAGCCTTCTGATATGGGAGAAGTTTAGCAAGAGCCTTCTCGCGACCCTCTACAGAGTCTGCCAAAATCATCTCACGCATAGCAACAATCTTCTGATCATCGAAGAACATGTGCTCTGTACGTGTTAAGCCGATACCCTTAGCACCGAATGTGCGAGCTACCTTTGCATCGTGTGGAGTATCTGCGTTGGTACGGATTTCCATCTTTGTGTACTTATCGCAGAGGTCCATGAGTTCCTTGAAGTCGCCTGAAAGTTCAGCTGCCTTGGTCTCAATCTGACCTGCATAAACCTGACCTGTTGTACCGTTCAAAGAGATGTAATCACCCTCCTTGTACACAACTCCTTCAATCTCTACGGTCTTAGTCTTGTAATCAACATTGATAGAACCAGCACCTGAAACGCAGCATTTGCCCATACCACGAGCAACAACGGCAGCGTGAGAAGTCATACCGCCACGAGCTGTAAGGATACCCTCTGCTGCAGACATACCAGCAAGGTCCTCAGGAGATGTCTCGATACGAACCATGATGACCTTCTTGCCATCCTCATGCCATACCTCAGCATCGTCAGCGTGGAATACAATCTGACCACAAGCTGCACCTGGAGAAGCTGGAAGACCCTGTGTAATAACCTTAGCTCTTGAGAGTGCCAACTTATCGAATACTGGATGCAAGAGCTCGTCGAGCTTCTGCGGCTCACAACGCAAGAGGGCTGTCTTCTCGTCAATCATACCTTCGTGGAGAAGATCCATCGCAATCTTAACCATAGCAGTACCAGTACGCTTACCATTACGTGTCTGGAGGAACCAAAGCTTACCCTCCTGAACGGTAAATTCCATGTCCTGCATATCGCGATAGTGCTTTTCGAGCTTATCCTGGAGTGAATCGAGTTCCTTGTAGAGCTCTGGCATTGCTTCCTCCATTGAAGGATAATTTGCTACGCGCTCTTCCTCTGAGATACCTGCACGCTCAGCCCAACGCTGTGAGCCAATCTTTGTAATCTGCTGCGGAGTACGAATACCTGCAACAACGTCCTCGCCCTGAGCATTAATCAGGTACTCACCATTGAAGAGGTTCTCGCCGTTACCTGCGTCGCGACTGAAGCATACACCTGTTGCAGATGTCTCGCCCATATTGCCGAACACCATAGCCATAACAGAAACTGCTGTACCCCACTCGTCAGGAATTCCTTCCATCTTACGATAGAGAATAGCACGCTCGTTCATCCAGCTGCGGAACACAGCGCAGATAGCACCCCAAAGCTGCTCCTTCGGATCAGTTGGGAAGTCGCTACCAGTCTGCTCCTTGATAGCCTTTTTGAAGAGCTCAACGAGCTTCTTCAGCGACTCTACAGAGAGGTCCTTGTCAAGAACAACGCCCTGCTCCTCCTTCACCTTTTCAATAATAGCCTCGAACGGATCAATATCCTCTTTATTCTCTGGCTTCATGCCAAGAACAACGTCACCATACATCTGAACAAAACGGCGGTAGCTATCATATACGAAGTGTGGGTTGCCAGTCTTCTCAACCATACCCTCAGCAACCTCGTCGTTCAAACCAAGGTTGAGGATGGTATCCATCATACCCGGCATAGAAGCACGAGCACCTGAACGTACAGAAACCAACAGAGGATTCTTCGGGTCACCGAACTTGCAATTCATCAGTTCTTCAGTGTGAGCCACAGCTGCGTCAACCTCAGCAGTAAGCAGCTCAACAATCTTATCCTGACCTACCTCATAATATTCGTTACAGGTATCTGTTGTGATTGTAAAACCAGGAGGCACTGGAACACCGATGTGGTTCATCTCGGCAAGGTTTGCACCCTTACCACCGAGTACCTCACGCATTGAAGCATCACCTTCGGCTTGTCCATTACCGAAAGTATAAACTCTTTTTTCGCTCATAAATAGTAATTATATGTCTAAAACGTTAATATTTTTTCTTGATATTACATCATATCTTTCTGCCAAAGCAAGCGTTTGCATATCGTTTTCAATACGATTGAGAACGTTTGCATTATCTAACTGCAAAGATAATCTGTATTTCGCAAAACGCCAAAGTTTTTCAACTAAATTTGCTAACTCTATGTTGCATTTCATATTGTTTACGCAAACACATCAGTAGCAATTTGCTTTTTTATGCACGCAAATAGCCGTTGTAGCCCATTGCCTATATTTAATTATTTACAAAATGATATTTAAGCAAGCCCTCAAGCGGACTTTTTAATATTTTTCCCAATTGATAACCCTGCCTGTTTGCAGCCTGTTCCAATTGTTTGTGATATAGGTAAGCCACGCTACCCACAGCATTTATCACTGGTTCTGCATACGCATAGTTTTTAACATTATTAATTATAAAACTTTCAAAGTTCCGAACGACAAGTGCTTCCAACTTTTCATTACTAATGCGTGGCAATATAAACTTAGAAAGCGATGCAAGAAAACGGTTAGGTAAAGCAGAATGATACACATTGTTTATTATATCAGCTTGGCTTGTATGATAATCTTCAAAGAACTCGTCACGCAGCTCCTGTGGCAGGGTGCCTTTCAATATACCATTAATAAAAGTGCGTCCCAGAACTGCACCACTACCCTCGTCACCCAAGATATATCCTAACGCAGGTGTATGTTCTTTGATTTTATCACCATCAAAGTAGCACGAATTAGAACCGGTTCCTAATATACATGCTATACCAGGATGCGTACCACAAAGCGCACGTGCTGCTGCCAACAAATCGCTCTCAACATAAACCGAAACACTTTCACCAAGAGCCGAGTGCAACGCCTCTTCCACAATATGGCTATGCTCAGGTGTACAACCTGCTCCGTAAAAGAACACATTCTCCAAAGATGCCACATCTATAAATTGCTGCTTAGCGCGAGTAAGCATTTGATCTTGCACAACAGACACGATTTCATCGAATGATTGCACAATGGGATTTATTCCGTCTGTCTGCACTAATACATATGTATCGGAAGATTGCGCAAAGCACCAGTCTGTCTTGGTACTTCCGCTGTCTACAATCAACTTCATCTGAAGGCTAAATATTGTGGGGTTAAGCAATAAACTTGAAATACATGAATGCTATAGCAGCTAACACTACAAGTGCTATTACAACTTTTATCATACAACTTGTAATTTTCTTAACTACCAGAAAGCCGACCACTGCAGCCAATATACATAAAAGATAATAAAAGAAATGATTTTCCATTTTTTTATTTATTTGTTTTATTTGTTCCAAAATGCAAAGTTAGCAATTTTAATTTGTATTTGAACACAACACATCCATTAATCATTTTTAGGTATTTGAAAAAATGTACGACATGAAGTTATTTCTTTTTCAATTTTTATGTGTACTTTTGTGCCCTTATAAGACATCGTATATTAATAACATTCACTTTCAAGAGGGATAATATCATCGAACAAATATTGAAACAATATGAAATTATCTGAATTAAAGACTGGCGAACGCGGAGTAATTGTGAAGGTCATGGGACACGGAGGATTTCGCAAACGTATCGTCGAGATGGGATTCATCAAAGGAAAAGTAGTTGACGTGCTATTAAATGCGCCACTGCAAGACCCCGTAAAATACAAGATTCTGGGCTACGAAGTTTCTCTTCGTCGCTCTGAAGCAGACATGATAGAAGTGATTTCGGTAGAAGAAGCAGCCGAAATAGAAAAGAATAGACCCAAGATTTCAGAACCACTTGAGAAAGAAAGCGATAGCTTGAGCGACACACAGCTACGCGATGCCGCGATGAAAAAGCGTCGCACCATTAACGTAGCATTGGTTGGCAACCCGAATTGCGGAAAGACATCGTTGTTCAACTTCGCCTCTGGAGCTCACGAGCGAGTTGGCAATTATTCAGGAGTTACTGTTGACGCAAAGACGGGACACGCCTCTTTTGAGGGTTACGACTTCAATATAGTCGACTTGCCTGGAACATACTCGCTCTCAGCATATTCTCCAGAGGAGCTTTATGTGCGCAAAGAGATTATTGAGCACACGCCTGATGTTGTTATCAACGTGATTGATGCAAGCAACATTGAGCGCAATCTTTACCTCACAACCCAACTCATAGACATGCACTTACGCATGGTTTGTGCTCTAAATATGTTCGACGAAACAGAGAAGCGTGGCGACAATGTCGACTATGCGAAGCTCGGCGAACTCTTTGGTGTGCCAATGATTCCCACAACGTTCACCACAGGCAGAGGTGTCGAGTTGCTTTTCCACATTATTATTAATATGTACGAGGGCCTCGACTTCCTCGATGACAAAGGCAATCTCGACCCTGAAGTAGCTGAGGGCATACGACAGTGGCACGAGCAATACCGCAAATCGGAGAAGGAGGATGCAGAGCACGAGGAGGACTTTGCAAGCGGTGTAAAGCCCCAGCACAACGTGTTCCGTCATATCCACATCAACCACGGTCCATACGTAGAGGAAGGTATTGAGGCTATACAAGCCGTACTAAAACAGGAGAACGATTTGCGACATCGCTACTCCACTCGCTACCTCGCCATAAAACTCTTGGAGAAAGACAAGGAGACCGAGCATCTCATCGTTTCATCAACAAGCCGTGCAGAAGAGATATTCTCTGTGCGCGACAAGGCTGTTGCTGATGTACAGAACTACACCCATGAAGACTGCGAAACGGTCATCATGGACGCGAAGTATGGCTTCATTCACGGTGCGTTGCAAGAGGCAGGCTACCAAACTGGCAACAAAAAGGACACCTACCAGCTGACACACCTCATAGACCAAATTATCACCAACAGATACGTTGGTTTCCCCATCTTCATCCTTATGATTTGGATAATGTTTGAAGCAACATTCTCCTTGGGTCAGTACCCTATGGGGTGGATTGAGAGTGGTGTTGAGTGGATTGGAACAACAATAGCCGGCACCATGCCAAGCGGTCCTCTAAAGGACATGCTTATCGACGGTGTCATCGGCGGTGTTGGCTCGGTGATTGTCTTCTTGCCACAAATCTTGATACTCTACTTCTTCATATCTTTCATGGAAGACAGTGGATACATGGCTCGTGCTGCTTTCATCATGGATAAACTGATGCACAAAATGGGGCTTCATGGCAAGTCGTTCATACCGCTAATCATGGGTTTTGGATGCAATGTGCCAGCCGTAATGGCTACACGCACCATTGAAAGTCGCCGCTCACGACTCATAACCATGATGATACTTCCACTTATGAGTTGTTCTGCACGCTTCCCTATATATATAATGATTATAGGAACGATGTTTGCGCAGCAATATCGCTCCAGTGTGATGATGTCTCTCTACGTCGTAGGCATAATCATGGCTATACTCATGAGCCGTCTCTTCAGCAAGATGTTGTTCAAAGGTGAAGACACTCCGTTCGTTATGGAGCTTCCGCCTTATCGCTTCCCAACAGCGAAAGCTATCGGCAGACACACTTGGCAGAAAGGCAAAGAATATCTGAAGAAGATGGGTGGTATCATCCTGGTTGCAAGCATCATAGTGTGGGCTCTTGGCTACTTTCCACACAACGAAGAACTTTCGCGCGTAGAGCAGCAGGAGCAGAGCTACATCGGACGCATTGGTCGCGCCATAGAACCCGTTTTCCGCCCACAAGGCTTCGACTGGAAGCTTGATGTAGGTCTTATTTCAGGCATAGGTGCGAAGGAGATTGTAGCCTCTTCCATGGGAATTCTCTACCACAACGACGATGTGGTAGAGGAAGGAAGCGAAGAGTCTTATTCTAATCTGCGCAAGCAGATGGTAGCCGACGGCATCACTCCGCTCTCATCATATTGCTTCTTGCTGTTTGTTCTGCTCTACTTCCCTTGCATCGCAACCATTGCTGCAATAAAAGGCGAAACTGGTTCTTGGAAGTGGGCATCATTCGCAGCTGTTTACACAACAGCATTAGCATGGATTGTCTCGGCTGTGGTCTATCAAATAGGAACTATGTTGGGGCTATAAAAAACAATGGAAATAACACTTCCAATATAAGATAAATATTGTAAAACGATATTAAAAGCACCATACAAAGTACGTCCGTTTACTTAAATTATATTATTTTCAATGTGTTATTTTAGAACAACACTTGTCTATATTATAAATTCAGACTATCTTTGCAACGTGTTTTTCATGGTATTAGATTATTAAGGTTAAGAAAGCATAGGTTGTCGTGAGACAATCTATGTTTTTTGTTTTATATCCAAATGAAATATTCTTGATAGTACAACTCGAAAAATAGTGAAGCGGACTAAATCACTTTTTAATCCGCTTTATAAGTTTACCATTAAACTCTACAATAGATTCTACCATATAGCTTATTGATGTCTCTGGCATAGCAAGAACAGAGAAAAAATGTAAACCTTCCGCATCAATACGATCAAAATACAAATCGCTATAAACTGCTTGTTTTAGGAACTGTTCTGGCACCTCATTGACGAACGCCTCCTTACGCATATCGGCAGAGAATAAGCGTTTATTTCCATTAAACACCGTTAGGTTAACAATATTGTCATAATACACATTGTCCACCTCTACTCCGTCATCATTAACCGATGGCTTCACCACCTTATATGTTGTTGGATTAATCTGTATGTAGCAATGATACTTCTCATCGTTGAAGAAGACAACACTATCGCGCTTCACCACTTTCTTTTGATTAATATTCTGCACCGCCTTTGGCACGAAAGCATCCATGTACGACGCGTCGTTAGTCTTGTAAAGCTTCACAATCTCACCACTTTGGTTCTTAAACTCGAACACATTTGGTGTCTGCTTCATTATCTTATACTTAGTAGTCTTGCCACCTATGAGAACAAACGAGTGGTTCTCGATGCGGAAATACGTAGGTACGCTGGTCGAATCGGGGAAATAAACAGAGTCGCCCTTCACACGAAAAGCCACATCTTCCCCATCCTCATCAAGCCATATTCCTTGCAAATCATGCTTTGCTGTTAAATCTTCTGTCGGCTCTACCGCCTTATTCTGACGATTTCCACACGCACTTACCTTGAGGACAAGCAGCAGAACAAATAAAGTTTTTGCTATATTTTTATACATAATTATTACACGTTACTCAATGCTGATTTCACAGCCATAACACTTGCAAAGTTAGCATATTTCGCAAGAAAACCAAAACAATAAGCATATTTTAATCTTTTCCATTCACTTTTTATTCATTTATATCAAAGTTATAATTAAAAATTCGTAAATTTGCAGATATGAGATATTTGGAGAAACATATAGCAAGGTTACTGTTGAACAATGATTGTGTCATTGTTCCGGGCTTTGGTGGATTTATGGCTCACAATATTCCTGCCAAATACGACGAAGAGAACTGCATTTTTATTCCTCCGATGCGCATTGTTGGCTTCAATCCGCAGCTGACTATGAACGACTCGCTCTTAGCCCAGGAATATGTCAACACATACGACATCAGTTTCCCTGAAGCACTTAAACAGATAGCAACAGATGTTGAAAGTCTCAAACGTCACATCGAAGAAGAGCGCATATACGAGCTATTAAGAATCGGTAAATTTGTCATCAACGGCTCCACATTAGAGTTCATCCCCGAAGAGACTGGCATTATAACTCCTGCGCTCTACGGACTTGACGCTATCAACATACGCCCTGTGGCAAATACTGTTGAGGAAAAAGCCATAGCCACAGCAAAAGTAAGCGAAACTATCGAGCAGACCGAAACGAAAGAGGACGTGGCAGACGAAACACTATCTGTACACATTCCGTTGCGCTACATAAAACATGTGGCTGCAGCTTGCATTGCCATCATCTTCATGCTCACAATGCCTGCCAAGTTGGGCGATTCGAGCAAGCCCAACATCAACCAAAGTGCTATAAACGCAAACTGGTTCTACGAGATTATGCCAAAAGACATAACCAGTGGCACGCCCGATAAACTGAACGATACGACAGCAACCGAAGCGGCAGAAGAAAGTACAACAAATACTAAAGCGAACACAGCAAACAACGCTGAAAACAAAGAAGTTGCAACAACAGTCAACAACGCCAACGAGCAAACATCAGAGCGATACTTCAGCATTGTGCTTGCAAGCCGTGTAGCAAAAAAGAACGCAGAGGAGTATGTAAGCAAACTTCATCGTAAAGGCATGAAAGAAGCTCGTGTCTATATCGGTGCCAATGGCCACGTAAAGGTGATATATCGCAAGTTCAGCACTCGCGAAGAGGCAAACAAAGCAAAGAACATGCTGACAGACAACATCGAATTTGAAGGATCTTGGATAACAGAAATAAAATAAATGAAAAGAGTAAGATGCCCAAAATGTGATAACTTCATCACATTCGACGAGAAGAAATACACCGAAGGACAGTCGTTAGTATTCCAATGCCCCGACTGTGGCAAGCAATTCGGCATACGCATTGGTGTTTCAAAACTGCGCAACACGCAGAAAGAGGATATTCCTGAAGAAAATGCAGAAGGAAACGAGTGTGGCTACATCACCGTTATCGAAAACGTATTCCATTACAAGCAGGTCATTCCGCTACACATGGGTGTGAACGTCATCGGACGCTACATGAAGAATAGCGGTGTAAACTGCGCTATCGAGACAAACGACCCGAGCATCGACATCAACCATTGTTCTATCACAGTAAGCCGCGACAAAAAGGGCGACTTGAAGTATGTGCTTAAGGACGGACCGAGCTACACTGGTACCTTCGTCGACAACGTTATTCTTGGCGACCGCGAGCAACGCGTTATCGAGGACGGCACATTGTTCACAATTGGTGCTACGAGTGTCATTCTGCACACAGACAACATCAACGACACAACGCAAGAATAGACAACATTACATCCACAAAATTACGCTGTGAGTTTGCCACGCTACGGCAACATTGTTGTCGCGCTACGGCAATAAAGTTTCGGTAGCACAACAACAACGTTGCCGTAGCGTGGCAAACTCGCAGTTATAATTTATTGGCAATTTCCTTGCCCATTTGCATTACGTAGGTAAGGTTTATATCCTTGTCGTAGACAACGATATCGGCATCCTTACCCTCCTCTATTGAGCCTTTGCGGTCGAACACGCCCATGATCTTTGCAGGTGTTTCGCTTGCCATGCGGAACACATCTATCATCGGTATTTCTGCCTTTTGTATACATGTGCGGATGAGCACATCCATAGTGGCAATGGAGCCGGCAAGCACCGAGCGGTCGGCGAGTTTACACACACCATCCTCCATAATCACACGAGCCTCCGGAGAAACATCACCTTCGCTTGCTGCATAAGCCAAAGAGTCGGTGATGAGGGCTGTTCTTTCTACGCCTTTTATCTTATATACAATCTTAAGCATCACTGGTGGCACGTGTATACCATCGGCAATCACCTCTACCGTCATATCCTGCAGCGCATAAACACTCTCCACGGTGCCTGGCACCTTGAACTCGTGCTCCTTGTACACTACGGGCATTGCGTTGTAGAAGTGCGAGGCATGTGTCATTCCGGCATCATGCGCTTTCACCACATCCTCATAGGTAGCACGTGTGCAGGTGAGAGCAGAAAGCACGCCATGCTTGCGTAGCTCTTTGATAAATCTCACCGAGCCAGGCAGCTCTGGTGCCTCATCCCAACGTTTGATGCACTTATACTTTTTGAGCAGCGTCTCATATTCATATATAATAGGTGCCTTTATCAACACTGGGTTTTGTGCACCAGCTTGCTTTCTATTGATATACGAACCTTCGATGTGCAATCCAAGCACTGGGCTATCTTTCTCCGCCATGAGTTTCTGACACACGTTGCAGGCAGCCTCAATGGTAGGTATTGTCGACGACGATAATGTTGGGTATATTGCGGTGGTGCCGTGCTTCAGATGAGCATTGACACCTGCACGAAAAGCATCCTGCGTGGCTTCAATGAAGTCTCGACCGCCTCCGCCATGAGCGTGCATATCAATGCCGCCTGGGACGATATAGCCTCCTTGGGCATCGATGATTTCAGCTCCCACAACATGCAAGTTGATGTTTGAGACGGCTCTGATTTTGTTGCCGTCCGTCACTATGGAGCCGCCATCAAGCCATCCTTTAGGTGTTAGGATGCGACCATTGACAAATTGTTTCAACATATTATTTCATTTTAGAGTTCGTTCGTCACCTCGTTACCCATCTGCATTACGTAGGTGAGTTTAAGGTCTTTGTCGAACATCATGATATCAGCGTCCTTACCATCCTCGAGCGAACCCTTACGATCGAACACGCCCATAATCTTTGCAGGAGTCTCGCTCGCCATACGACATGCGTCCTCCATCGGTATGTTTGCCATCTGCACACACGTGCGGATGAGACGATCCATTGTGGCGATAGAACCAGCGAGGGCTGAGTGGTCGGCAAGCTTGCACACGCCGTCTTCAAGTATCACGCGCGGGTCGAATGCTACGCCCTCGTCGCTTGCGGCACATGCTAACGAGTCGGTGATGAGGGCGGTTTTCTCTACGCCCTTTATCTGATAAACCACGCGGAGCATCACTGGGGGCACATGTATGCCGTCGGCAATCACCTCTACGGTCATATCCGGAAGGGCGTACACGCTCTCCACGGTGCCCGGTACCTTGAACTCGTGTTCCTTATATACCACTGGCATTGCGTTGTAGAAGTGTGTAGCGTGCATCATGCCAGCCTTGTGTCCGGCTACAACATCTGCGTATGTGGCGCGTGTGTGACCGATAGATGCCACTACGCCGTGCTTACGACACGACTGTATGAACTCCACAGAACCTGGCAGTTCCGGAGCTTCGTCCCAACGCTTGATACATGGATACTTGTCGAGCAATGGCTCGTACTCCTCTGCCACCGGTGGCTTTATCCATTCGGGTATCTGTGCGCCTGCCTGCTTCGGGTTGAAGTATGGACCTTCGAGATGGAGTCCGAGTACGGGGCTATTCTCTTCTTCCATGAGTTTCTGACAGGTCTCGCAAGCTGCCTCAATCATTGGCACGGTAGAAGACGAGAGGGTTGGGAATATAGAGGTTGTACCGTGCTTCATGTGTGCTTTTATGGCTACACGGAACGCCTCCTCTGTGCCCTCCATGAAGTCGCGTCCGCCTCCTCCATGCACGTGCAAATCTACTCCGCCTGGTACTACATAGCAACCTTTGGCGTCGATAATCTGAGCGTTAACGATGTGCAAATCACTGTTCGATACGGCTAAAATCTTATTACCGTCAATGATTACAGAGCCGCCTTCAAGCCATCCTTGTGGAGTAAGAACGCGACCATTAATTATTTGTTTTAACATAACTGAATGATTAGTTTGGGGACTATTGAGCAACACATCCTGCTTGTGCAGATTGTGTGTGCAAAGTTCCGTCGTCCATTAGTAGGTTTTTTCACAAGCAAAGGTACATATTATTTTTTATTGCAGCCAACAAAATAACAAAAAGAATTATTAACTTTGTAACAAAATCACAAAAATACAACAAATGATAACAGGCGAGATAAAAAACAAAATCGACCAGATATGGGACACGTTCTTTGTAGCTGGCATCACTAACCCCATCACCGTTCTGGAACAGATGACGTACATCTTTTTTATGAAGATGCTCGACGACAAGCAGTTGCAAGAGGAGGAGAACGCACGCGACTGGGACTGTGAGGTAGAGAACCCCACCTTCCTCAACGGACAGCTGTGGGTAAATCCAGAGGCTGTGAGCGACGAGGAGCGAGCTGGTGTACCCTACGAAAATCTGCGCTGGCATGTGTTCAAGAACTTCGGTGCCGACAATATGTTCAAGGTGGTTCGTCAGAGCGTGTTCGAGTTTATCAAGCACATCGGCACTGGCGAGGAGTCTGCCTATAGCCGCTACATGAAGTCGGCAATCTTCCTCATCCCCAACGCTCGCACTCTTGCCAAGGTGGTGGACGGTGTCGACTCGCTCGATATGAACAACCGCGATGCCATGGGCGATGTCTACGAGTACATCTTGGGCAAGATGGCAGCCAGCGGCACCAACGGACAGTTTCGCACACCTCGCCACATCATACGCATGATTGTGGAGCTGATGGAGCCTACCCCACAAGACTACATCTGCGACCCTGCGATGGGTTCGGCAGGCTTCCTCGTAGAGGCTGTGAAGTACATCAAGGAGAAGCACGCAACGGCGATGTACGTAAGCGAGGAAGTGCAGCACATGAAGACATCCATGATTAATGGTTACGATACCGACCAGACCATGCTTCGCATCGGTGCCATGAACCTCCTGCTGCACGACATAACCGCTCCCGAACTGGCTTGGCGCGACTCGCTTTCTGAACAGAACGAGGACCAGAGCTGCTACACGCTCGTCATGGCGAACCCTCCCTTTGCAGGCAGTCTTGACAAAGGCAACGTGAACAAGCGCATCCTCAGCTACGCCAACACCAGCAAGACCGAGCTGCTATTCCTTGCGCAGTTTGTGCGCTCGTTGGAGATAGGCGGACGTTGCGCCAGCATCGTGCCCGACGGCGTACTCTTCGGCACCAGCAAGGCTCACGTGGCTATACGCAAGGAGATTGTAGACAATCAGCAGTTGCGTGCCGTCATCTCCATGCCAAGCGGTGTGTTCAAGCCCTACGCCGGCGTGTCGACGGCTGTGCTCATCTTCGCTAAGACCAACTGCGGAGGCACCGACCGCGTGTGGTTCTACGACATGCGAGCCGATGGCTTCTCGCTCGACGACAAGCGTGCAGCCATCAACGACAACGACATACCCGACATCGTCGAACGCTTCCACAACCTCGCTGCCGAGGAGCAGCGCACACGCAAGGAGCAGAGCTTCTTTGTGCCCGTCGACGAAATTCGCCAGAACGACTACGATCTCTCCATCAACAAATACAAGGAGATAGAGCGCGAGCGTGTGGAGTACGAACCGGTGAAGGACATACTCGCACGATTGGAGCAGAACGAAGCGGAATACGCCAAGGGGTATGAAGAGCTGAGAAGCATGTTGGAGGAGTAAGAAAGACGGTAATGGGAAAGTCAGGACAGTTATATTTTGATTTTGATACGTATTTGCGACAGGGCGAACCGTCACAAAGAGAGAAAGCCATAGTATGGGGTACAGCCATCGGCCTACAAAAGGTGGATGGCTTGGAGACTTCTGCCTATCTGCAACAGACGGCATTAAAAAACATTGAGGGCGAAATAACGATTGACGAGGCTAAAGAGCTTGTCAACGCCTATTACATTAGTCGCCAGGCACACAACGAGGACAACGAAGACAAGGAGGAGGCAGATCGTGTGGCAGCCAACATTGCAAAACTGCTGAGTTCAAACACACTTGCCTTCAGTTTCTTTGGCTATACCCAGGTGCATCGCAACATATTTGAGGGCGTATTCAAACACGCAGGACAGATACGCGATTACGACATCACCAAACGCGAATGGGTGCTAAGAGGCGACACCGTAAACTATATGTATGCCGCCGACCTTCAGCGTGCCGTAGAATACGACTTGGAACAGGAGCGCATGTTCGATTATGGCGGTCTGTCGTCTGACGAGATAATACGCCACGTAAGCCGTTTCACAGCCAATCTGTGGCAGATACATGCGTTCTGCGAGGGCAACACACGCACCACGGCAGTATTCGTAATTCAGTATCTGCGCTCTATGGGTTTCTCTGTGAACAACGAGATATTTGCCCGCCATTCATGGTATTTCCGCAATGCCATGGTGCGCTACGTATATAAGAACAACGAGGGCGTTATGCCCGAACCTAAATTCCTGGAACGTTTCTTCAGCAACATGCTTCTTGGCGAGCAATGGGACCTTCGCAACAGATATCTCGTTATAAATCCACCTGCTGAATATGCGGAGCAACCGAGACTCTATACCCCCACAAGTACGATAAACACCCCCGCAAGTACCCCCACAAGTACGACAAACACCCCCACAAGTTCGCAAGATACCGAACCAGTACCCCCACAAGTAAGTGGTGATATGTTTCATACGGACAATAAAAATATACGCAAGATAGTTAACATCTTGGGACAAGAAAGTCTATCCATAAAAGAGATGATGAATGCAGTTGGCTTAAAAGACCGTAAGAATTTTATTGAGTATTCTCTTACGCCAGCTATTTCTACGGGCTTTGTCCGTATGCTCTATCCTGATTCACCACGCCACCCAAAGCAGAAATATCTGCTTACGGTTAAGGGTATTGGGTTGTACAATCAATTAAACAATTATCCCGAACAAATCCCGAACAAATCCCGAACAAATGACATAACAAAAATCGGGACGAAAAAAGAATTTAATAAGAAGGAAAACGAATGAAACAAGGATGGGAATATAAGAAATTAGGAGATATATGTAATGTTATTAATGGACTTTGGACCGGAAAGAAAGAACCATTTATTAATGTTGCAGTAATCCGTAACACAAACTTCTCAAAAGATTGTCAACTCAATCTTGAGAATGTCGCTTACATAGATGTCGAGGCAAAACAGTTTGCTTCGAGAAAACTACTATGTGGAGATATTATCATTGAAAAGTCAGGAGGGTCGGAAAAGCAACCTGTAGGGCGACCTATTCTATTTAATATATCAGATGGAGATTATTCTTTTAGCAACTTTACTTCAACTTTACGAATTAAAGAAAATGCCAAAGTTAACTCTTCTTTCTTACATAAATGTTTATATGCATTCTATCTCAAAGGTGAAACATTCAAATTACAATCCAAGACAACTGGATTACACAATTTGAATATGAAAGGGTATTTACGATCAACCATCCCCCTCCCTCCCAAGTCCATCCAACTTGCGATAGTTTCCGAACTTGACAAGATTAACGAGTTGATTCGTCTAAAGAAGGATCAGCTGAAAGATTATGACAACCTCGCACAAAGCATCTTCTATGAGATGTTTGGAGACCCCGTGGAAAATGAAAAGGGATGGGAAGTAACATCTTTGGAAAATGTTTGTTCTTCTATAGTCAGAGGACCATTTGGTAGTGCGTTGAAAAAGGAATTCTTTGTATTACCAGATGATACAAACTACAAAGTCTACGAACAAAAACACGCAATTCAAAAAGACGCGAATATTGGAAACTACTATGTAACAGTTGACAAATTCAAAGAGTTATCACGTTTAACATAAAGCTCTAAAGCAGCCAAAGGAGAATAAGAGAGGTTGGAACGTAAACAGTTGGGA
>OGKZ01000356.1_pt1 | contig 46370 bp, 41 predicted proteins | sample 1572571 | NCBI WGS metagenome assembly OGKZ01 (sample SAMEA2581906, study PRJEB24529) | metagenome | biome: Human gut stool | place: China | collected 2011 | reverse complement strand
CAACTCGCTTACCAAGAAGGTTCTGTCTGAAACGTCCCTGCTTACCCTTTAATAAGTCTGATAAAGACTTGAGAGCTCTGTTACCAGGTCCTGTTACAGGACGGCCATTTCTACGTCCATTATCTATAAGTGCATCAACAGCTTCCTGAAGCATTCTCTTCTCGTTACGAACAATGATTTCTGGTGCTCCAAGATCAATAAGTCTTGCAAGACGGTTATTTCTGTTGATAATTCTTCTATAAAGATCATTAAGGTCAGATGTTGCAAAACGTCCACCCTCTAACTGAACCATAGGTCTTAAATCTGGAGGGATAACTGGAATTTCTGTAAGAATCATCCATTCTGGCTTAGTACCAGCAGCAATGAACGCATCCATAACTTCAATTCTCTTAATAAGTCTTGCAGCCTTCTGTGAAGTAGTAGTAGCAAGCTCTTCCTTGAGCTTAGCTACTTCTTCTTCAAGGTTGACGTTGTGAAGAAGCTCTAAAATAGCCTCAGCACCCATTCCAACTCTGAATGTATTACCATACTGATCATAAAGATCTCTGTACTCAGTTTCTGTAAGAATCTTCTTGAATGGTATATCTGTTTCGCCTGGATCAATTACGATATAAGAAGCGAAGTAAAGTACCTTCTCAAGATTCTTAGGACCTATATCAAGGATAAGGTCCATACGGCTAGGTATTCCCTTGAAATACCAGATATGTGAAACTGGAGCAGCAAGGTGGATATGACCCATACGATCTCTACGTACACTTGCCTTAGTAACCTCAACACCACACTTATCACATACGATGCCTTTATCTTTAATCTTCTTATACTTACCGCAATGACACTCCCAGTCTTTGCTAGGTCCGAATATTCTTTCACAGAACAGACCATCTCTTTCTGGCTTTAAAGTTCTGTAATTGATAGTCTCAGGCTTAGTTACCTCGCCGTGAGACCACTCTAAAATACTCTCAGGAGAAGCAAGCTTTATCTGAATTTTATCAAATTTCATTGATTTATTTGACTTAATCTCTTCTGCCATTATAGTGCTCCCTTCTATTATTCTTCTATATTTCCGTCACCGTAATCATCATAGTCATCATCTAAGCTGTCATAATCGAAATCGTCATCTTCTGATCCGAGTTCTTCTATGGTTGCCTCACCGTCATCACCCTGCTTTTCTGCGTGATAACCTGCGTTCTTTAATTCATTTTCTTCATCACGGCTACTTCTCTTATAACCACCATCATCAAGAACCTTCTTGAAATCTGTAACTTCATATTCCGAACTTTCAAGAAGCTTAACTTCGTTATTGTCCTGATCAAGAACCCTTACATCAAGAGCAAGTGACTGAAGTTCCTTAAGGAGAACCTTGAATGATTCAGGAATTCCTGGTTCAGGAATGTTCTCACCCTTAATAATAGCTTCATATGTCTTAACTCGACCAACAACATCATCAGATTTAACAGTAAGGATTTCCTGAAGTGTATAAGATGCACCATAAGCTTCAAGAGCCCATACTTCCATTTCTCCGAATCTCTGTCCACCAAACTGGGCTTTACCACCAAGTGGCTGCTGAGTTACAAGTGAGTAAGGACCAGTTGAACGAGCATGGATCTTATCATCAACAAGGTGATGGAGCTTTAAGTAGTGCATGAAACCGATAGTAACCGGACTATCGAAGTATTCACCTGTTCTACCATCGCGAAGTCTTACTTTACCATCTCTTCCGATTGGAACGCCCTTCCATTCAGCTCTGTGAGCTCTGTTATCTGAAAGGAACTGGAATACGTCATCTCTTAAAAGATCCTTGTATTCAGCAGTAAATGTTGTCATATCAGCAGGATATTCTTCACCATTAGCTTCTGCATCTGCCTTTTCGCGTGCAAGCTCTTCATCATCAAATGGATGATTAGCATAAGCATTGGCCATATCAAGTGTATCCATAATATCATTCTCGTTAGCTCCATCAAAGATAGGTGTCGCTACGTTAAAACCTAATACTTTGGCAGCAAGGCTTAAGTGAATTTCAAGCACCTGTCCAATATTCATACGCGAAGGCACACCAAGAGGATTAAGTACAATATCAAGTGGACGGCCATTAGGAAGGAATGGCATATCTTCTACTGGAAGAACTCTTGAAACGACACCCTTGTTACCATGACGACCAGCCATCTTATCACCGACTGAAATCTTTCTCTTCTGTGCAATATATATACGAACTGACTTATTAACACCTGGTGCTAATTCGTCACCATTTTCTCTTGTAAATGTCTTAACAGCAACAACAATACCATATTCACCATGAGGAACTTTAAGTGAAGTATCTCTTACTTCTCTTGCCTTTTCACCAAAGATAGCTCTTAAAAGTCTTTCTTCTGCTGTAAGTTCTGTTTCTCCCTTAGGAGTAACCTTACCAACAAGAATATCACCTGCACGAACTTCAGCACCGATACGAATAACACCGTTTTCATCGAGGTCCATAATTGAACCGCTGCTTGCTGATGGAATATCTCTTGTGATTTCTTCTGGTCCTAACTTAGTATCTCTTGCTTCTGTTTCATATTCTTCAAGATGTACTGATGTGTATACATCTTCTCTTACAAGTCTTTCACTAAGAAGAACAGCATCTTCGTAGTTATAACCTTCCCATGTCATAAAGCCTATAAGTGGGTTCTTACCTAAAGCAATCTCTCCATTTTGTGTTGATGGACCATCTGCAATTACATCTCCAGCTTTAACTCTATCTCCCTTTAACACGATAGGCTTCTGGTTATAACAGTTACTCTGGTTACTAGTAAGTGTATATTCATGAACCTTTCCATCATCACCTTTGATAACAATTCTGTTAGACTCAGATGATAATACAACACCATCTTCTTCTGCAACAACACATACACCAGAGTCAATAGCTGCTTTATTTTCAATACCAGTACCAATTACTGGTGCTTCTGTTGTAAGAAGAGGAACTGCCTGACGCTGCATGTTAGAACCCATTAAGGCTCTGTTAGCATCATCGTTCTGAAGGAAAGGTATCATTGATGTAGCAACTGAAAATACCATCTTAGGAGATACGTCCATAAGGTCAATCATAGTCTTATCAAATTCTGATGTTTCTTCTCTGAAACGTCCAGAAACTGTATTCTTAATGAAATGTCCTTCTTCATCTATTTCAGCATTAGCCTGTGCTACATGATAATCATCTTCTTCATCTGCTGTAAAGTATTGAACTTCATCAGTAACTCTAGGATTTTTAGGGTCAGTCTTGTCTACAACTCTATATGGAGCTTCAACAAATCCATACTCATTAATTCTTGCATAAGAAGCAAGTGAGTTGATAAGACCGATGTTAGGTCCTTCAGGTGTTTCGATAGGACACATTCTACCATAATGTGTATAGTGTACATCTCGAACTTCGAAACCTGCTCTATCTCTTGATAAACCACCAGGTCCTAAAGCTGAAAGACGTCTTTTATGTGTAAGCTCACTTAATGGATTATTCTGGTCCATGAACTGTGACAACTGTGAACTACCAAAGAATTCCTTAATAGCTGCTGTTACAGGCTTAATATTAATAAGTGACTGTGGTGATATTCCACTTAAATCCTGAGTTGACATTCTTTCTCTTACAACTCTTTCCATTCTTGAAATACCAATTCTGAACTGGTTCTGTAAAAGTTCACCAACAGCTCTTATACGTCTGTTACCTAAGTGGTCAATATCATCTTTAGTTCCTACACCATATTCAAGGTGTAAGTTATAGTTAATTGAAGCTAAAATATCTTCAACTGTTATATGCTTTGGAATTAAGTCAGCGATATTAGCTGAAATTGCCTTCTTAATATCTTCAAGTTCTGTGTTATTAGCTAAAATATCACTTAAAACTGGGAAGAATACATCTTCTGTTACGCCTAATTCTTTAGCCTCCTGCTTGTCAATATCAACCCACTTTGTGATATCAACAGCCATGTTAGAAAGTACCTTAACTTTAACATTCTTAAATGTTCCGTCATTACTTCTACACTCTACATCAAGAAATACTGCTGGTACAGCCGCATCTTGAATTTTTGTTGCAGTTTCCCTATCTAACTTTTCTCCAGCACTTGCAATAATTTCTCCGTTACCATCAATAACGTCTTCTGCAAGAACATGTCCTGCAATTCTATTTCTGAAAGAAAGCTTCTTATTAAACTTATATCTTCCTACTCTTGCAAGGTCATATCTTCTAGGGTCAAAGAACATTCCTGAGATAAGTGACTCAGCACTATCTACTGATAAAGGTTCACCTGGTCTTAACTTCTTATAAAGCTCTAAAAGACCTTCCTGAACATTAGTAGAAGTATCCTTTTCCATAGTAGCAAGAAGTTTAGGTTCTTCTCCAAACATATCAATAATCTCAGCATTAGAACCAAAACCTAAAGCTCTAATAAGAACTGTTACAGGAACTTTTTTATTTCTATCTACCTTTACATAGAATATATTGTTAGCATCTGTTTCATATTCAAGCCATGCACCTCTGTTAGGAATAACCTGACTGCTGTAAAGGAATATCTTTCCATACTTATCTTTCTGGATATCATAATATATACCAGGTGAACGTACCAACTGGCTGACAATTACTCTCTCTGCTCCATTGATTACAAATGTACCTGTCTTTGTCATAAGAGGAAGGTCACCCATAAAAATCTCATGAGTTGTAATATCACCAGACTCCTTATTATGGAGCATTACTCTTACTTTAAGAGGAGCTGCATAAGTTGCATCTCTTTCCTTACATTCCTCAATAGAATACTTGACTTCATCTTCGCACAACTTAAAGTCTATAAATGAAAGATTAATTCTTCCATTGTAATCTGCGATTGGAGAGATGTCATCAAAAACTTCTTTTAACCCTTCATCCAAAAACCACTGGTAAGAATCTTTCTGAACTTCAATAAGGTTAGGCATATCAAGAACTTCTTTTTGTCTTGAGTAACTCATTCTGATACTTTTACCTGACTTTACTGGACGTATTCTGTTTTTCTCCATTGACGTTTCACCCCTTGTGTTTATTTTTTATAATGAAAATAATTTGTGTGTATACAAACACACTCACCTTAAAACCTTACAATTTTAAAGGTTATTAATGCGTCATATTCTAAAATATGGCTTTAACGATAATATGTTTAAGCAAAAAAGGCATAAACATACCACAATAGTGCATTGTTCATAATATCATAGACTTTTTCAAATGTCAACACTATTTCTAAAATTATTCATATTATTACTATAATTTTTTTGCAATTTTATCCAATTATTTTTTAGGATTGAGTTTTAAAAACACTTATTACAACTATAATTCAACACTAGCAAATAAGCTCCCACTTCTTACCTTAATAAATGCTTTTAAAACTCAATCCTTAATTTTAATAGTGAATATAAATATCCCTGATAATAGGACACGCCAATTATCAGGGATTATATATATCTCACTGTTCTTCAATATTAGTCAGACAGCAAAATCAATGCTAAATTTGCAATAATTACTTAAGAGTAATCTTAGCTCCTTCAGCTTCAATCTTCTTCTGGATATCTTCAGCTTCTTCCTTAGAAGCAGCTTCCTTAATAATCTTAGGAGCGCCATCAACAACTTCCTTAGCTTCCTTTAATCCAAGACCTGTTACTTCACGAACAACCTTGATAACCTTAACCTTGTTAGGACCTACTTCTGTAAGTTCTACGTCAAATTCTGACTTTTCTTCTGCTGCTGCGCCGCCTGCTGCTGCTGCAACTACAACACCTGCTGCTGCAGATACGCCAAATTCTTCTTCACATGCTTTAACTAAATCGTTTAATTCTAATACTGATAATCCCTTAATAACTTCAATGATTTCCTGTGTAGTCATTTTAAAATTCTCCTTTTTTAATAATATTGGGGAAATTCCCTTAAAATCCTTTAAACAGATAGCTTTTAAAAAGCTAATCTGAAATAATCACATTCTAATACTCTGTAGATATTATTATGCAACTTCGCCGTTCTTTTCAGCGATTTGCTTAATAACACGAGCAAAGTTTGTAATAGGTGACTGCATACTGCCAAGTAACTTTGAAAGAAGTTCTTCTCTTGATGGAATAGTAGCGATTGTCTGGATACTATTAATATCATAATATGTTCCTTCAACAACACCACACTTAAGTTCAAGTGCATCAGCTGTCTTAGCAAAGTTTGCTAAAATTCTAGCTGGAGCTGTAGCATCTTCCTTACTAATAGCAATAGCTGTAGGTCCTTCGAGCTGTTCTGTCATTGGTTCAAATTCTGTACCAGCGATAGCTCTCTTTACTAAAGTATTCTTATAAACCTTGTAAACTACTCCTGCTTCTCTTAACTGCTTACGAAGCTGTGTATCCTGTTCAACAGTTAATCCACGATAATCTACTAAAACAACGCCCTGAGCGCCATTTAAAGATGCAGCAATTTCGTCTACGATAGGCTGCTTAAGTTCTACCTTTGCCATGAATCAATTACCTCCTGTTAGATTTCATATTCCAATTCGGAATAAAATTCTGCCTTCGATAAAATTGAATTTCACAGAGTCAAGTTCTAATTACTAACTCAATAAAAAAGTCCTCCTATGCAAGACAGGAGGACTGAATAATTCATCATCATAAATAATGCTTAGCATTAATCAAATGTTATATCCTCGGTAGGCGTTTGTCTTTAACCCTTGCGGGACCATACTGTCTTAGGCAAAATATAAGTGTGTCAACCACACTTGTGATAGTATACTATCATATATATAGGTTGTCAACCGTTTTTTATATATTTTATATAAATAAAATATAAATTAGCCAATATACTTAGCTGTGCTTACCTTAACACCAGGTCCCATTGTAGAAGTAAGTACTACACTTCTTAAATACTGTCCCTTAAGTGTTGCTGGCTTAGCCTTAACGATTGCGTCCATAACAGCCTGGAAGTTGTCTGATAACTGGTCTTCACTGAATGAAGCCTTACCAATTGGCACATGAATGATATTTGTCTTATCAAGTCTGTATTCGATCTTACCAGCCTTGATATCATTAACAGCTTTTGTTACATCCATTGTAACTGTACCAGCCTTAGGGTTTGGCATTAAGCCCTTAGGTCCGAGTACACGTCCTAAACGTCCAACGACACCCATCATATCAGGTGTTGCAACAACTACGTCAAAGTCGAACCAGTTATCATTCTGAATTCTTGGAATAAGTTCTTCTGCACCAACAAAATCTGCTCCAGCTGCTAAAGCTTCATCAGCCTTTGCACCCTTAGCAAATACTAAAACTTTAACAGTCTTACCTGTTCCGTGTGGAAGAACAACAGCACCTCTAATCTGCTGTTCAGCATGACGTCCGTCACATCCTGTTCTGATATGAGCTTCAATAGTCTCATCAAACTTTGCAGTTGCACACTTCTTTACAAGAGTACAAGCTTCTGCTGGATCATATAATGTTGAGCGGTCAATATTCTTGGCAGCTTCAACGTATTTCTTTCCTCTTTTCATTATAAAAAAACCTCCTAGTGGTAATATCGGAAGGGTTTGACTTTCCTCCCACATATAAAAACAATTAAATTATTAAAATTAGTCTTCTACAACGATACCCATACTTCTTGCAGTACCTGAAATCATTGAAACAGCAGCTTCAATTGATGCTGCATTCAAATCTGGCATCTTAAGTTCAGCAATCTTTTGAACTTCTGCTTTAGAAATTGTAGCAACCTTTGTCTTATTAGGTACACCAGAACCTGACTTAATGTTACAAGCCTTCTTAAGAAGTACAGCAGCTGGTGGAGTCTTTGTGATAAAGCTAAAGCTTCTATCAGCATAAACTGTAATAACTACAGGGATGATTAAATCTCCCTGGTCAGCTGTCTTAGCGTTGAACTGCTTTGTAAATTCTACAATATTAACACCATGCTGTCCAAGTGCTGGACCAACTGGTGGAGCCGGTGTAGCTTTGCCGGCAGGAATCTGTAATTTAATATATCCTGTTACTTTCTTTGCCATTTTAGGCACCTCCTAAATATTTTGTGGTATTTGGCGACTCACTATTAGTTTGTCTCCCACGTTTGCTTACGCAAACATTTACATCAATCTCACATCTGTGAAGCCTATTTCAACCGGTGTTTCACGGCCGAACATCTCAACATTAATTACAAGGCACTGCTTGCTCTCATTAATGTCTGTAATCTCCCCAACTGTGTTCTCCCAGGCACCTGAAAGAATCATTACCTGGTCACCGACTTTACCGTCAAACTGTACTCGAACACCGTCAGATTCGTCTGAACTTTCAAGTATAGATTCTGGAAGTTCTATTCCAAGTGATTTTATCTCAGCCGGAGTAAGTGGTACTGGCATAGACCCAGGCCCAACAAAACCTGTAACGCCTCGTGTATTACGAACAATGTACCATGTATCATCATTCATAACCATATTAATAAGGACGTATCCAGGAAACATCTTCTTCTTAGCAGGCTTCTTTGTTCCATTTTTAACTTCTACGACTGTTTCAAGAGGAACAATTACTTCCAATACCTGGTCAGAAAGCTCTCTGTTTTCAACTGTTTTTTGAATGTTTTCCTTAACCTTATTCTCATATCCAGAATAAGTATGAACAACATACCATTTTGCTTCGTCCATCTAATCACCTTTTCCTTACTTTACCAAGAATTCGATACCAAAGCGGACAACAAGGTCCACGATTGAAATGATAACACCAAGTACAACTGATGATATCACAACTGCAGCAGTTTCCTTTGTACGGGACTTCTGGTCAGGCCAAATTATTTTACCAAATTCAGCCTTTAAGCCTTTAAACCAGCTCTTTTTCTGTTTTTTTTCTTTAACAGTTTCACCCATAATATTAACCTCACTGTTATAAACTACTTAGTTTCCTTGTGTAATGTGTGTGATTTACAGAACTTACAATACTTCTTAGTTTCCATTCTGTCTGGATGAGTTTTCTTTTCCTTAGTCATGTTGTAATTACGCTGTTTACACTCAGTACATGCCAATGTTATCTTAACGCGCACAACTTCCACCTCCAATTTTTTTAATTTTGTAGGTGTATAAATACCTTTTAGCAATTGGATAATATGCCTTATACAAGAGCTGTTATCTTGTATACCTTTGCCTTTTTAAAGATATTTACACCAATTGGCTTTTTTTAGGCATAAAAAAAAGACCGCTTCCATAGCCGTTTTAATATATCATAGTTGAGTAATATAAGTCAATACTTTTCCTTGATAATTTTTATTTGAAGAAACAAAAAGTTTGTGAATTTTTAATAGTGACAAGCCGTTATTAAAGGGCTATAATATAATGTAGTTTAATATATTTTAATCAAATTTGTGAAAATATTGTGAATTTTTTCATATACTCATTCCCTACTATTATAGTATATGACATTTTCTAATATTAAAAATATCTATTTGATTATATATTACAATTACTATTGACTGCAAAACGGAATTTGCATAAATAACACTAAGGACAAGGAGGTTATATTGATGATAAGCAATGTTTATTCTTATTACCTTTCACAATATGGTAATAAATACAATTCAAAATATGAGTCACATACAAAAGCTCAATTAAAAAACATGTCAGGCAAAGTCATGAAGATTAACAGCCAGACTCCTGCTTACAAAATAGATACATCAGAAGACGCACAAAAATATGCAATCGACCTTAAGGAAAACGCAAGAGAGCTTGTTATTATAGCTAATGACCTTACAGATAAAAAAGACGGCTCTATTAATTATAAAAAAGCTGCAACTTCAAGTGACCCTGAAGCTATTGAAGCTACTTATATTGGTGATGAAGAAGAAGCTTCTGTTGACGCATTTGACATTAATGTATCTCAGCTTGCAAGTAATCAGATTAATATGAGTAATTTTTTAGCACCTAATTCTAAACATATTGAACCGGGTAGCTATTCTTTTGACGTTAATATTAACAATCTTACATACGAAATTGAATTTGACGTTGAAAAAAAGGAAACAACTAAAGATATTCAAGAAAAAATTTCAAGGCTTATTAATAATTCTAACATCGGGCTTAATTCAAAAGTAGTTAGTGATAGTAATGGTAATACTGCGCTTTCCATTGAGTCTAATACAACAGGGCTTACAAATGATAATAAAAATGTTATTTTTTCAATTCAAGCTAATGATGATGACTATGATACATACAGTGATGATAATTCTGTTTATAATAAAAGTAAGACTTTAATAAATACACTTGGACTTAACAGAGTTTCGCAGTATCCTGAAAATGCTATCTTTTCAATTAATGGAAGTGAACGTTCTTCTACTTCTAACGATATATCAATTAATAAAACTTTTTCACTTTCATTTAACAAGACTACTGATAATAAAGCAGTCCACATAGGACTTCAAACTGATAAGGACTCTATTGCTGACAGTATTAACGAATTAGTAACTGGTTACAATCAGCTTTTATCTGTATCTAATAATAGTAACAATGATAAGTTTGTTGGTAATGCTAAGCTTCGTAAGGAATTTATTAATCTTGCTAATGCTTATAGCAACCAACTTAATTCAACTGGTCTTAATGTAAGTGAAGACGGTCATATTAATATTAATAAAGATACTATTGTAAATGCTGCTGACAGCGGAACTTTGCATGATATATTTGCAGGGCTTACTCCTTTTAAGACAGCACTTCAAAACAAGGCTGAAGATATTGCTTTTAATCCTATGGAGTATGTTAACAATAAGATAATTGCATACAAAAACCCACATAGACAGTTAAATGACCCTTATAACTTGTCAGCTTATACTGGGATGATGTTTAATGGGTATATTTAATTAATACAAAAATCGGAGCTTGTATTTTACAGTTGATGAATGAAAGCTAAGTATTTCTAAGTTGTGCTGATTTATTTATTGAAATCAAACGTGAACATAATCAATGCGACGTCGTGTCGCTGATTATTTGCCCCAACATCGTGTTGGGGCATCACTGTTTTTATACAGCACAACTACGAACTACTAAGCTTCCATCATATACTGTAAAATAAAAGCCCTGCTTTTTTGTCTCTACTTTTTAGAAGGGAAGTTCTTAATATAAAATATATTTCCTTTTATGGTGTGTTTCTATCAGACAAATATTGGCAATCCATTTTGCTACTTACTTATATCACATATACTGAAAAATACAAGCCCTGTTTTTTTATCTCATTATAAATCTTTGGGCGGTGTTTTGCCAGGTGTAATCTTTTTTGTATAAATCAAAAGCGTTCTCCACTAAATTTAATCTTTCGCTACTATTTATTAACAATTCCTGTGCTGTGTATACACAATCTTTGCAGTTGTTGATATCATACATTTTTATTGTATTTGAAATGCCTTGACTCGCCTTGTAGTTATTATAATCTGTGATTACCGCTGTTTTATTTGCCATTCCTGAAAATACTCTGTCATGTATTCCATTTTTGAAAAATGGAGAACAATCTAGTATTATTGAATAGTTAGAAATCAAAGAATATGACATTGCAAATGTTACTGGCTTTTGCCAAGTAATGTTTCTATTGTCTATATTGTCGTATCTATCCCACCAGTCACCAAGTACTGTTACTGGTGTATTATCTTTAACAAAATTATCTATAAGTTGCTTTCTATAATAATTCCTAAGATACATTTCCACTGGATACGCATAATTCATTGTTTCACGAAATATATTTATATAATCTAGTTCTAACGAAGATGAACCTTCAACTCCATTTTCACTACACATAAGACTATAAAAACCATTTTTCTTAAAAATATGCTCTAATGCCTGCTGCATAGTTATATTCGTATCTGAACTCATACAATCAAGCATAGCTTTCATTATGTTTACAATGTGTTGTCTTGCCTCTGTATCATATCTTAGATATTCATTTTCACAAAGATACTCTCCATTCATTATCATATTAAGATAAAAATTTGGTTCTCTATATGTTCCCGGAAATATTATTTCATTTTTCTTGCTATCATAAGATGTATTAACAAATGACGTATCGGCACTTAAAACTGAAAAGAAAACATTTTTTATATGTGGATAATACTTCTTTACATATTCACAATGATTCTTATCAACCATCACTACATTGTAGTTCTTAAGCTTACAAGCTAACGTGCTATGATGATACAACGGATTATCAAGTATATAATTAAAAAATGGCGCATTTATATTGTCAAGATAATAACTTCCATCTTCAATTATCATTCGTGGAAGCTTTGAATTAAAATCTATAACTGCATAATAACTTTTACCTATATAACTTTCTAATTTATTACAATCATTTTCTGTAATAATCGCTTCATTTTCCTGTGCTAAGTTATTATCAAGCTCACAGATTTCCGTATGAAATCCCATTTTTTCAAATGTATCAGAAAGTCTTGATGTGAAAAATGCCCCACTACTATAACACAAGCTTCTTGTTGTAAACATAAGAATTGTATTGTTATCATTTTCTAAAGTCATAAATAAATTACTTTTCCTGTAACATTATATTTTCAATCTCATTTAAGTCTAATCTTCCATCTTCAAAACGTGGAAGTGGTTTATCAAGAACTATGAGTTTTTGTATTTCCCATCTAAAGCCTTTTTTCTCATTGTACTTGTCAATCTTTCGCTTCATTGTTTCATATCTCATATCCTTTTTAATAGGAACAACTATTGCTGTAAGTTTGTCTTCACATAAACTAAGATAACTTTCTGCAACTCCATTTATGGCTGTAATCTCATCATTAATTACTTTTCGACATATCTTTTCTCCTGTTGGAAGTAAAAGTATGCCTGAATTTCTTCTATCAAGCACAAGTCTTCCATCGTGGTTAAAATGTCCATAATCACCTGTATGATATACGTTATTTTGTATTACCTTTTTATTAGTATCCTCGTCTTTATCATAGCCTGCCATAACACAAGGTCCACTTACAAGAATTTCGCCATCAGCTGACAATGTAACTTGAGTTCCATCATAAATATCATACGAACCATCAAGATGATTACTTATTGCAATACAACCGGAACACTCTGTCATTCCATAAATTGAATAAACTTCATAATCTCTATCCATAAGTTTTTCAAATAATCTATAAGGACAAGTTGCACCACCTATTACTATTGTTCTAAGTTCCTTATTAAATGCCTTAACCTTTTTAAGATACTTTATCATAGATGGAGTTCCCGGAAGTATTGTTGCATTATAGTAATATGTGTCTGCGTCAATATGCCTTAAACCACGACCTACGCAAACGCAAGCCCCCTTTGTAAGCGGCCATAAAAGACTGTATGCAAGTCCAAATATATGATGAAGTGAAATCTGTGCAAGTACTCTATCATCACTGTCACATTTACATCTACTGTTAATAGCCTTTACTGTATTTAAAAGATTAGATGTAGTAAGCACTACTGCCTTATCAGACTCACTTGCCGTAGCTGTAAATAGTAATATATTTCCTTCTATTGTATCCTTGTCATAATCATCTATATCAAATCCGTTATCATCTTCTGCACCTGATATTATAATTGCATGTTCATCTGCTAAAATATACTGATTAGTTGACGATAAGATATAATCTGTCTTTATGTTTTTTAACATACGACTTCTTTCATTGTGTGGTAGGAAAAAGTCAACAAGTATTGCGTCCTTTCCTGCCATTACTATTCCAAAGAGATTAACTATCCATCTATATGACGCTGGCCCACATAGAGCAATTCGCTTTCCCTCGTATTGTTTTAAGTGAAGCGCTTTCTTAATAGCATCTTCCATGAACTGACTGTATGATACATCATAAGTGTCATATAGGATGGCAGTCTTGTCTTTGTATTTTTCTGCATTGTCTGTTAATAATTTATAAAATGAAGTTATTTTGTGCATAGGGAAATCCTCCATAATGTGTTTTAATAATATTAGTGTATCCGTACTTTTATTTTACACTTATATATTTTTAATCTGTCAAATATATATTATGTTATTAACTATAATAGTAAACATATTTGTGGATTTACGCAATATGGAATTTGAAAATATTGAATTGAATAATGTAAAAATTATTGTATCTTTGTATAATATTAGTTTTATATATTATATATAAATCATCACATTATTTGGGGCAGATTATAATACCAAGTGCAACACTAAAAAAATAGACAATATGTAAACCACGATGTAAAATGTAGTTGCAACACCAACATAGTACAAAGAGGTTCAAATGAAAATATCAATGGTTTATTAAGATTTTTCTTTCCAAGAGGTACTGATTTCAGAAAGATTACAAGAGTACAACTTGATGCAGTTCTTGATAAAATCAATAATAGACCTAGAAAATGTTTAGACCTTCTTTCTCCTATTGACTATTTTTATCAAAGTGTTGCACTTGGTTTGACAATCTAAGAAGCTGATGATAACTTTTCTGTTGACTTTGACTGTGCGCTTGTAATACCGCTTAACTGTCTGTTTGTGTTAGCGGCTGTAAGATTATGCTGTACTACCATAATATTTTCCTCCTTGAATTTAATGTGACTTCCTTGCCACAAATAATAATTTGATTAGTTCAATAACATATACTTGCTATTGTTATTTATTATATCAGACATTGTTTTTTAAACTTTAGTCCCAATATAAACTTTTTTAAAATTTTTATTATATAAAATATTTTACTTCTTTCTATCCATAAACTGTGATGTATAACCTAGATTACTTTGTACCTTATGATAAGCATTAGCCATCTTGCTACTTCTCTTGGCATTCTGTATGTCAGCTTTCATCTGATTAAACTTTCTTCCAACAATTACTTTATTTCTTGACTCTTGAGCTTGTACTTTAACACTCAAATCCGTTATCTCTTTTATCAAGCCTTGAAGTTCCTTTATCTGAGCTGCATATGCACTCTTATTATCCCCGATTGAATTTTTTACTCTTTCAAACAAGGCTTCAAACCCATTATCAAGTTCAAGTAACTTGTCTATTAATTCACCTTTTTGCTCAATATTTGAATAAAATTCACTATCATTAAATGATGATTTATCCATTGTTGCCATATTGTATTGACTTATATTAAACTCTGATATCTGCTGTAATATATCTCTTTTCATTACCAGACTTTCTATCATCATCTGTAGATAATTATCTGTCATCATAAAGCACTCACCCTTTATATTTTATACACTCTTAGTTTTTTGCATTACCTGCTTCCATGTATCTCTCATTCCTCTGATTTCTACAAGTGCAGCTTCTATATCTTCTGTTTTTTTAGTCACATTAGCAGTTACTAACAAGTTGTATATATACTTATATACTTCCTCAAAATCTTTTGCCACTGGATACTTATGATTAAGTGTTGACCTTAATTCTTCTATAATTGCCTGTGCTTTTCTTAGATTATCATGAGTTTTTTGAACGTCATTTTGCTCAACACCAATAATTGCAATATTACAAAACTTAATTGCTCCTTCATATAAAAGTAATGTAAGCTCTGCTGGTGATGCTGTAAGCACCTTATTATTATTATATTGTGCATATGCCTGTTGATTAATAGCCATTTTTGTATCCTCTCTTTTAAATATATGTAATTATTAAAACAAATTTCTACAATTATTATATACTACAACATACTAACACGCAAATAATAATTAACCAAAATATCCAGAAAGTGATGATTGTTGAGAATTAAGCGAAGCAAGCGCTGACTCCATACTTGAAAACTTCTTATAATAATAATCTTCCCAAGTTGATATCTGTGTTTCTTTATCTGATATCTTAGTTGTATAATCAGAGTATTCTTTTGACAATTCTTTATCATTATATACCTTAAAGGCACTACTAAGTGATGTTGATTGCATCTTTTTTCCTAAATCTGAATAAAGATCACCTGCCAACTTTGAGAAAAATGTTACAACTGTATCAGAGTCACTTGCAATAGCTGCCTTTAACTTATCTTCATTAGATTTAGATACACTATCATCACTATCTCCATCAATATGAAGTACACCTTTTTCATTTTCTCCAGAAGAAAAATATCCTGCTGCTGATATTCCAAAACTTGAAAGTGAATATGCCTTACCATTTATAGTATATGATTTAAGCATATCATTTTTCATTGTTGATGAAAGTGAATTTAATGTACTGTCCCTTCTTAAAAGTGATGTCTTAATTTTATTTTCCCACTCTTTTATCTGGTCATCTGTCATTGCTGACTTTTCATCACTTGTAAGTGGCTCATATCCTTTTGCACTAGCTGCATTATAAGCTGTGTCTATCTCTTTTATAAGACTGTTATAATCACTTATGAAACTTTTAATTGAATCATATATACCATCAACATCATTTTCAGTTGAAATAGTAATCTCATTATCACCTGTAAGTGCAGTTGCTGTTATAGTAAGACCATTTATTGAATATGTATTAGTGTTGTTAGTAAATACAGCACCATTAAGCTCTATTTCAGAGTCTTCTGCATATACTCTCTTGGCACTTGTTCCAGTTGTTTCTTGCACACCTAATGTTGATAAAGCTGCTTTATATCTCTGTGATATTATATTAGCATCTTGGGTTGCATCTTTAACTCCTAATGTTGTTAATGCCGCCTTATATGTATCTGATGTTTTATCTGCATCACTTGCTGTTACTATATTATAGGCATCAACCACTTCACTAGCACCAACCATAGACTGTGCATATTCATATTGAGTTTTTGCTGATGTCTTATATGAATTAATAGCTGATGAAGCGTCACTTTGTGTAGCTGCTTCAGCCATTGAATATGTATACTTTTCTGTATCAATAACACCATCTTCACCTACATACTTAGCCATTTCACTGTCTGTAACAACTAACTTACCATTTGTAGCATCTATTGTATATTTACTATCTGAAGCAGAACCAAAACCAGCCTCTTTGTACATATCAGTAATTAATTTTGTATTGCTTTCAATAGTTGAAGTAGCATTATTAACTTCATTGTCAACTGATGTTTGAAATGTCTTTGCATCACCTAAAGTAAGTGTATCATTTCCAAGAGTTCCTATGATACTATTTATTGCTGCAAGATTAGCTTTATCTTCATCTGCTGCTGTATTGTTTTTTACTTTAGTATTAAGGTCATTTTGTGCTTCTGTAAGTTCGTCTCTAGCAGCTGTCATACCTTTTTCACTAGCAGTCTTTACAAACTTATCTACATATGTTTTCTTTGCTGTAGCAGCTACTTTATCAGCTGTTGCTGACTTAATATTATTAAGATATGTACTTACATTACTGTTAAATGAACTTACATCACTATCATACTTTGATTTAGCATAACTTGTAGCATAAGAATCTTCATCTGTGTAACTATTAACCAAACTCTTATATGATGCTACGATATTATCTACATTGTCTATTGATGTATCAGCAAGTCCTAATGCACTAAGAGCTGTCATACCTGCTGAACTATTAGCTGTAAGTGAAAACTCATGTTCTGTTCCTGATGTTTTTGAACTTATAAAAAATCTTTGGTTATTTTCATCAAAACTTGCATTAACACCAGCATCTTTAAGCTTTGATATAAGATTATTAACTGTCATATCTGCTGAAAGCTGTATTTCTGTTGTCTTTCCTTCTGCCGTAATTTGAAGACTTCCAGATGTACCACTTCCCATGCCTGTTATATCACTAAGTTTTGTTGAACTCGTTACCTTTTCTGTACTTGTATTTCCAGATGAATCTGATGTAGTTGCCGATATTACACCACCTGTTAAGTAGCCTGCTGTTGCAAGCTTATTAACTTTAAGCTTTTGTGTTCCTGTAACTGCTGAAGTTGAAGCTTTAACAGCTGCATAATTTGAATTAGATATTGTTGCTTTTTTCAAACTGTAATTTTTTGAAAAACGTGCAGTACTTAATGAACCTGTGTAAAATGAATATATCTTAGTATTCATTGTACTCCATTTTTCCTGTTTCCAAGAAAGTTTTGTCTGTGCTTTTACAAGGTTATCTTTTTGTAATCTATACCCTGACACCAATGCTGATACTAAAGCTTCTGTATCAAGCCCTGATGACATACCTGAAAGTCTTATAGGCATATCAACACCTCCATTTAATTATCGTTTCTCATCAACGAGGAGTCCTGCAAGTTCCCATGCCTTTGCAATCATCTTTAGTGCCTTTTCAGATGGAATTTCTTTGATTACCTCGTCTGTTTCCTTATCCTTAATTGTAATTGTAAATCTATGAGTTGGCTCATTATAACCAAATTCAGCTACAGTATTACGATTAATTAACTTATTAATCTCTTTAATGTCTGGCATCTGTCTTTGAGCATTATTGTCATCCTGATTTTTGCTCTTATTTTGACTATTTCCATTGTTAGATGCACCCTCATTAGTTTTTGCAACTACTTGTGTTGAACAGTCTGCTGCAACATTAACTGCATCTGATGTATTAGTACTAACCTTAGATACACTTTCTACTGGCTTTGCTTGCGTTACTGCCTGACTTTGATAACTTTGAGCATTTATTGCTCCCTTTACTGCTTCAATTCCCATTGTATCCACCTGCCACTTAAAATATAGACAAACATATCCATATCAAGAAATCGGACGTTTTACAAACATTCCTTACTGCTTCATCGTGTATGCTTTCGTAATCATAAATGACATACTACTTACAAGTTCTTGTACACTCCACAGTCGTAAATTCCCGACTTAGCCATCGGTACATACTTATAATTGCTTTTCTATGCTAATTTATAAGTTTTTGCATCTTTCAAATTAAGTGCTGCGTTTATATCTCTATCTTCTACATAACCACAATTACATCTGTATATTCTATCAGAAAGTTTTAAGTCTTTCTTAAATAAAACCACAACAATTACATAATTTTGATGATGGATAAAATCTATCTACAACTCTTAATTCAATACTGTTTTCATCACATTTCTTTTTTAACTTGACCCTAAATTCATAAAACTTTCGTCCTGCAACAACTTTTGAAAGATGTCTATTCTTCATCATTCCTTTTACATTCAAATCTTCAATAGTTATATAAGATGGCTTGGTTTTCACTATCTTTAATACTGTTTTATTTATGTAATCGGTACGAATATTATCTATTCTATGATAAAGTCTTTGTACTTTAAGCATTTGTTTTCTTATATTTGCCTTTTGAGTAGCTTCTCCTTTCTTTAACTTTTTCAAATTTTCATACTTTCTTGAAAGACTTCTTTGTTGTCTTTTCAACTGTTTTTCTAATCTTTTTACTTTATAACTTTTATTAATATTTTTATACTTTGTTCCATCTGAAACAACTGCTAAATCTTTAATTCCTAAATCAATACCTATTCCTTTATAATAAAGTTCTTTGTTATGAGCTATATAAAAATTGTACATATACCTACAAGTTCCAATTGTTTTATTAATCTTTGTCTTTTGTTCTGGCATTGGATTAATCTCTGTCTTGTAGCTCTTTAGCAATCTGCTCATCTCCCTTTATCTGATTTTTATATTTTCTTAAACCATATAATCTACAAGAAAATACATATAACATCAATATAATATCTTGAAATAATTTTTCGTTTGTATTCCTTATAAACTGTAAATATTGGTCATAAGTATAATATCTTCTATCAGTTGGAGTGCAATTTGCTTTTAATACACCATGTCTATCCCATCTTTATAATTTTTTAACAGACACACCTAATAATTTAGCAAAACTTTTTGATTTATATTTAGATCATTAACAATTCCTCCATATGAAATTTTTTCTCTATGTTTGTATTTTTGATTAACATACTGCGTTTTCCGCATAAAAGATTCCAATACCCCTGTCAGAAATTATATCGGAAAATAAGCCAAAAAATTAACCCATTTCCGTCTTGAGTTTTGACTTTTCGCATTTCCTATAACGCAAGAAATTGCGTAAAATATCGATAATACTACAAAATATTAGAAATGATTATTTACTAAAGCAACAAGTCAAATTTCGTGTTCGCACAAGACCTTGATAACTGGCGCATTAACGAAAATTTATGCAAGATATAAAATTATTTACTAATTAAATATATATAATTTTCTTATTACGCCAGTTTTCTAGTTAATTTTTCAGAAGATTTTTAAGACTATTAACATCTATAGATGCTACTGATTCTTTATTGGAATCTTGTATCTGTAAGTAAACTTCTTTTCTATATATAGGAACTGACTTAGGAGCAGATATGCCTAACTTAACCTGGTCACCTTTAATATCAATTACTTTTATTTCTATATTATCATTAATTACTATTGCTTCATCTTTTCTTCTTGATAATGCAAGCACTCTACTCACCATCCTTTCCTGACTGAACCTTTAGATAGTCATAGATTGGATATTTTACTAGATAATCTTCATTATCTACAATTAACTGTACTCCTTTTAATGTTTCGGAATCTATTACAATAGGCGCTTTTAGATTGCAAGTCATCTTAGTTATATCTGTTGGAACTGTAATTGTAACAAATATTAATAAGTCTTCATCTTTAATATTATCCCCAAGGCAACTCAATAGTTCGCTATCTACAACTGGGTCATAATCTGGTCTTACATATGCCGGTTTAAGAATCGGAAGAGCTAATGTAGGCTCGTCCATAGATTGTAACCACATAATTGCAGAATCTGACTTTTCTTTGGAGTCGACATCGTATATAAGTGTATATTTTTTATAGTCTTCAAACCCTATTATTCCATTGTCAAATGTAATAATCTTATCTTCTGATATATCTATAAATCCAAAATTCTTAGTATTAACCCTCATTACACCCATACCTTTCTAAGTAAATATTATCTAATAAAATCAAGTAATGTCTGCTGTACTACTTTACTTGCTGCTGACAATGAAGCATTGTATACAAGCTCTGCTGAAAAATATCCTATTACAACCTCTTCAAGGTCTATATCTTCATTATTAGACTTTAATGACTTAAAGTTTGTCTTTTGCTCTGTAACTCGGCTCTTTGTAAGTGTAAGTCTTGTTTCTCTATTACCTACATCTGCTTTTGCCACTGAATTTTTCTGCTGATATGACTTCATCTGCTTGATACCATTTTCAAAAGAATCTGTCATATTTTGCTTTGCAAGGTCATACTGCTTATTAAGTCCTTCAAGCATAGAATTTAATGTACTTTGTGAAGCTTCATCTCTATATCTTTCTTCTTCCATCATTGACTTAACCTGCGTTATCTGAGTTTCAATATCAAGTACATCATTAACTGATTTTACTAACCCATCAATATCTCTTCCAAGATAAATATCAAATGCTTCATCTGCTTGTGTATTAATCTTTAACTTCTGAGAATAGTTAATGTTATACTCTATAGCTTCATCCTTTTTTTCATATTCAACCCCTGTATTATTGTCAATACAGTTAAAATACATTGTAGGATTAAGGTCACCCTTTTCAAAACTATCCTTTGTATATGTAATTGAAAATTCATTACTTGTATACACATTAGAATATATATCTTTTCCTAGAAGAATTTCTCCTGTTGAACTATTAAATATTATTTCATTATCTTCAGGTATAGCATTATCATCAGCTGTCATTCCAAGCTTTACTTCTGCCCCTGTAGAATCATTAAATGTAAACTTGCCATCTGCTCCTGCTTGAACCGTTGTTGTGCCAGCTACAATAGGGTCTCCATTCGCATCGAGTACAGCGTCTCCATTTGCATCAAGCTGATAAGTTGTTATTTGTGCTGATGTGCCATCTTCTGATACACTAATATCAGTATTATTGTAAGTCATTGTAAACCCAGCTTCATTAACATCCCTATAAGCTGTTTTTATTGTATGAACTGTTTGTTCATTAGGTGTTACAATATTACCATTAGCATCTTTATGAAGATTAAGGTTCATAATATCATCATTACTATATGAATTAGTATATGCTTTCTTAGTTGTAAGATAACTTCTGTCAAAATCTTGAGTTATTGTGTAATTTTCATCTTTTGCAGTATCATTTGACTGATATGTAAGTGGTGTATCTGTCTTATATCCTGTAAATACATATCTTCCTGCGTATTCAACATCACCTTGAGCATAAAAAGCATCCTTTAACTTATTTAATGTTTCTGCTATTGTCTGTCGCTGTTCTGAAGAATATGAGTCCGTTGCACCTTGTGTACAGTATCCATATAGCTGTGTAATAATTGAATTGCCTTCATCTAATGCTCCTTCTGTTATATCAAGCCAAGAACTTGCATCAGGGATATTTTTATCAAGATACATTGATACCTGGTTAAGACTTGACCTTAAACGAAGCGCTCTAATTGCTATAACCGGGTCTTCTGACGGTCTATTTATCTTTTTTTGTGTTGACATCTGTGTATTATATTTATTTAACAACAGCTTATTAGTCTGAATATCTGCCATATTAGTATTAATCATCATCTGACTAGTAATTCTCATGTTTTACACCTGCCAATTAACTTTGGCTTCCCTTTCCATAATATTTTATATATTTTTATACGCCTGTTTCATTAATGAGTTTGTCATATAACTGTGTCATAACTGACATCATTTTAGAATTAAGATTATAGGCTTGCTGATACTTCATAAGGTTCATGGCTTCTTCTTCTGTATCTACACCCATTACTGACAATCTCTGATTATCAATTGTCTTTTTAAGACTTTGATAATTAATTTGCATATTAGTTGCTTTGCTTGAATCTATAGATACATCACTGACAATACTTTCAAGGAAATATGCTCCTGTACCACCTGAAAATATCTTAGCACTTTGAAGTGCGCTTAAAGCATCCATTAATGTTGAGTCAGACTCACCAGAAGTTGCTTCACTTTTTATTGGCAATTTAGAATTACTCTTTAATATATTACTATTTACACATATATTTTGCGCATTCATAACTCCAGTTCCTGCTGCCTTAAAAAATGCTTCTCCCTGCTGCCCATCTTCTGTATAGCCTGACATCATAACTTTATTAACTGCATCTGAGAATATCTGGACAAACTTATTAATCTGTGACATATAATATGGTACGCCCTTGTAATCAACATCACTTCCCTCTTTTGTAACAGTTTCTAAAATTCTATTTCCATCACTATCTGTAATTTCATTGCCATTTTCATCAACAGCTACTTGCTCATATACTCCGTTACAACCATCTCGAATATCAACAAGTCCTTTTAATGTGCCTCCAAGCGAACTACTATATATATTAAAATCCTCGCCCATTTCCCAATTTATATCATAAAGGCCATTAGCATCTGAAGCATTACGTTTATCATCATCATCTCTTGCTGTTACTTTAAGAGAACGATATTCATAAGAAGTAACTAAGGATTGTCCATTTATATACACATTATATTCTGTGAGTCCATTGCCTATACTTGTTTCTGTTACTGATGTATTTACTATCTTTGAAAGATTATCAACAAGCACATTTCTTTGGTCCCTTAAATCATTAGCATTACCATAGCATGCTTCAATATGATTAATCTGCTTATTAAGTGCTACAATATTTTGTGCTATTGTATTAATATCATCTACTTGTGATTTTATTTCACTATTAATGTCTTTTTGTACATTTTGAAGATTTGTATACAATGTATTAAAATACTCTGCAAGACTTGATGCTTTGTTAATTAACGCATTCTTAGATGTTTCATCACCTGGTGTTAATGTAAGCTGATTAACTGCTTCAAAAAAGTCTTTATATTCTGTACAATATCCGTCAAGTGAAAATTCATTAAGATAATCTTCTATCTGTGTCATATAATTGTATTTATTAGTATATTCTCCATAATATGCTTCATTACTACGATACTTATCATCATAATAAGCGTCTCTTAATTGATTAATTTCTGTAACATCAACACCTGCACCAAGTGTTCCATATCTTGCATGTGTTCTTATTGCATCGTTAGCTTTTACTGTAACTGTCTGCCTTGAATATCCTGTTGTATTAATATTAGCTATATTATGAGCTGTAACATTTACAGATGTTGATGCTGCTTGAAGTCCTGTATAGGCTATTGTAAGTCCAAAAAATGTAGATGCCATAGGTTATCCTTTCTTATTCTTAATTTTTTAATAACTACGAACTAATTCATTATATATATTGTTACGTCATCAACCGCCAAGTGCATTGATAGTTCTATCCATAACTTCATCAATAATATTAATATATCTTGAAGCTGCATTATAGGCTTGCTGATACTTTATCATCTTTTCAAGTTCTTCATCTGTGGCTACACCAGATACCTGTAATCTTTGGTCATCATAACCTGTAACCATTTTATCTTGATTACTCGTATAATTGTCAAGCACTTGACCTATCATTGCAAATTCACCTACAAAATCACTGTAAAAATCTTCATAATTTGTCTTTGCATAAGCTTCTGGATTAAGGGTAGCAAACTTCTTATCCCATAAATCAACAAGCTCTTGTGTCTTTGAAAAATCTTCTTTACCTTGCTTTGTTGATAATGGAATTTTATCAATATTTTGAGAAGCAGTTGGATTAACAGATATGTTTCCAAGTGTATATAAAGACAAATCTCCTCTTTTATTTATATTATTTCTAAGATAAATATTATTTCCATTTGCATCTGTTGTCTTTACATATCTTTCTGTTTCACTTCTTGAAAATAATTCACACCCTACTGTCTTATCATCATCCATACCATAAGATGTCTTATCCATATCAAGATACGCATAAGTATATTTATCAACTGGTTCTTCTTGCTGACCATTAACATCAACATATAACTTTTCACTTGAGTCATATCTATATATTGCATCTGTGCCTTGACCTGATACAAGTATACCATCTACCTTTTTACCTTGATGATTATATAATACTGAATGTGTAGAACTATTATATTGATAATTTACGGCTGTAAGTTCATTTCCCTCACTGTCATAAAGTGCATTTGTTGTTTCTTGTGTTATCTCTGGGCAAAGTACATTATTAATATCTTCAACCATACCATTTACAAGCTTATCAAGTCCTGCCATTGCACTTAATATTGCAGAAGGCTCTATATACTTATCATAATAATCTTGCTTAGTCTGATAATCTCGCATTGCTTGATTGTAAGCTGCTTCTCCTGCTGGTGTATTAACATCATAATCTGCTGCATTAGGCTTTATTGGAACATCTGTATAATTAGCTTTCCCATTACCTCTTGCAATTATTACCCCCTTAAGCTTACCTGAATCCGTATCATTATAATTATTTGCCTTAGATAAATCCTGACTAAATACATCAACATTATCATATGCCGGCCAAATAGGTACTAATAATCCTCTTTCACTACTTATTCTTGTTGAAATATGATTTACAAGTCCTTCTGTAACAAATGGTGTTCCTTCTGCATTAACTACTAACTTTCCCTCGCTTGTATAATAATAATCAACTTTAATGTATTCACTTAATTCATCAAGAGCATTATCCCTTTGGTCTTTTAAATCGTTGGCACTTTCAACACCAGCACCTTCTATGTCCATAATTTTTTCATTAAGTTGTTGTATCTCATCTCCCAATGAATTAATCTTATCAACTAAGGTTCTTACTTGTGTATTAAGTGTCGTCTGATAGCTATTAAGCTGTTGATATATAGTATTTGACCTTGTCATAAATGCAGTCGCCTGCTGTATTACAGAAGTTCTTGCTGTTGTACTTGTAGGATTTTTGTTAAGCTCATTAATAGCTTCTTTAAGATTGTTCATACAATCTTGATATGTAACACCTTGAAGTTCGCCAAATAATTCTTCTACTTCTTCTACTGCCTCTGACTGACTTTTATAGAAACCTAAACGTCCATTTGATGAACGATATGCTTCATCTACGAATTCATTTCTTACTCGCCTTATATCTTCTATTTTAACACCAAGACCATATTGTCCGGATATTGAACTGCCTCCCACTGGAAGATATATAGCAGTTCCAAAGCCTGTCTGTTGTCTTGTGTATCCTGTTGAATTAACATTTGATAAATTATGTGCTGTTGTATTAAGGGCGGTCTGTGCTGATTGCAGTCCGCTTACACCTATGTACAAGCTGCCCATTCCATTAGCCATTATTACTCCTTATCTGCCTGGTATGCTCGTCCGTAAGCCCGGCAATCTTCACATCCTTTGAAGATTTTTTATTATTTAGAAATTATATTAATTATTGTTTTGCATCAAAACGTCCTGTTGTTGATGCTCCTGTCTGATTATATAAACCGTGGTCATAGTTATTTGTCTGTGGACCTGATATTAAACTCTTTGCCAAATTCATCTCAAATTCAATCATATCCATTGACTCCTTAAGAAGTACCTTATTATTCTCGTTAATTTTAATAAGATTATCTACGGTCTTTTTAAGCTTCATATGCACCTGTGACAGCGCATCATGTTCTTTAGGTCTTTTTCTTAAAATTCCTATTATATCATTAACCTTAATTCCTTCTGGTGATAAATTAAGGACTTTGCATATATCATTGACGTTATTCTGTCTTTGCTTTTCAAGTTTATCAAGCACATCAATATGAGCTTGTTCTCTCACTAAGATATCTTGAAGCTTAGCAGTATCATTACTTACTATTGCTTCTGTCTTTTCTTTTGATATATCTATCATCTTCTCATATTCTGTATTCTGAGAATTAAGAACATCTATAAGTGTATCAATTAAGCTAGCCATCTACATCTACACCTCCACCTTAAAATGTAAATGTTGACTTATCATTCATAAGCTTGTCAGCAATCTGACTGGCGCTTATATTGTATGTGCCTGCTGCCATCATTGCCTTAATATGTGCGACTTTATCTTCTCTTATGTCAGATGCTTTATCAACTGCCGACTTTGCTGTTTGATAAGTTCTTGCTGTTTCTGAAATCTCAATCTTATCACTTGTATCTTTAACACTCTTACTTCTGTTCACTGTAGATGTTTTATTTGTCTGATAAATCTGACTTACTGCATTATAAGCATCAATACGCATGCCAACCGCCTCACTTTCTGATTTTTCTAATGTTTCATATAAAGTGTATCGGTATATTTTTTTATTTTCTTAACCTATCGTTATAAATAAGTAGTGCACCTAGCTTGCTATAAAAACTCCCCTGTAAGTTTTTTAACTTATTGCAACAATCACCTTTGTTCGCACAAATAAAAAATACCAGCTTATTATATATTATCTTTTAACATATAATAAGCCAGTATATATTTTAACTAATTTCTTTAATACTATAAAATATAACAACAACTTATTAGATTAAGTATCAAGAAATCTCATTTTTTCTTTTTCTCTTCTTTCTTCTTCCTTTGGTGCTTGGGCAGGTTTTTTACTTATTGCATTGCTAAACTCATTAGACATAGTACTCTTACAACTATCACAAAATCTTCCTGACTTTATCATTTTTCCACATTTTTCACAAGCTATTCCTATTGGAGAATCAGCAGCAAAACAAAGTCTTTCTTCTCTTACCCACTTTTCAATCTGCTTAACACTTACTTCACAATCTGCTGATACCTGAGATATAGTTGCGGTTCCATTTTCATTAATATATTCTTTAACTTCTTCAAACTTATCTTCCATCTTTCTTACACAATCAGGACACAATCCTCTATAAGGTCCACCAATATAATTATATAATTTTCCACACATTCTGCAATTTCTAACATCCATAACTGCACGCCCTTTCCTTGTCCTTAAAATATTGATGATGATACTTGTATACTATTAAATGTATATTTCTAACTTGCTTTATACATTTAAAAGCCATCACCTATACATAAGCATACAAAGTACACTTGTTCCACACCATTACTTTTTAACACTTTTGAACATTCATCTATCGTTGCTCCTGTTGTATAAATATCATCAACTATTAAAACTTTCTTATATTTTACTATATTTTCACCAATTATAAAAGCATTTTTCAGATTTTTTAATCGTTCTCTGTCATTCAATTCTTTCATAGGTGTTGTTTTTCTATTTCTAATAAGAATTTTATCATCTGTTGGTATATTTGTTAAGCGTGATAACTGCTCTGAAATAAGCTGTGCTTGATTAAAGCCCCTTATTTTATACTTTGATTTATAGAGTGGTACGGGTATTATAATATCAGGTTGCCACATATTAAAGGCTTGATAACAATTCCTATATATTTCTTTTGCGTAAAATGTAGCATACTCTCTTTTATTTTTATATTTATATTGATATATTGACTGCTTAATTCCATCCGTATACTTATATACAGCAATCCCCTGCTCAAATATATGATTTATTTTTTTACAGTCATAACAATATTGCAAATTTTCATCTCTTATTTCTTTACCACACTTAAGACATCTACACTTTCCTATATACACAAGTTGACGTTTACAATACTTATGTATGTAAATCCTTTTTCCACTATCAAACCCCAATGTGTTCTGACACACAGGGCATGATGGTGGATATACCATGTCTAATACTAATTTCACCAATTCATTTTCTTTTATAGAATTTTTAAAATTATCTACATTATTATTACTACTTATAACTATATATTCCTTTCTACCATTTATAATACATTGCCAATAAGCCCACTTAATCGTATTGACACCTATAAAAACTACTCATCACTTAAAGGCAAAAAGCTTCTAAAATACACAAGTTTCTATTTAATATGTTTAATATTTAAGTTGCACCTAACAAATCAGACCGTCTTTCACAACCTAAACACATTGTATCTATTGATATATATTTTGAGATAATATCTGCTTTATTCTAATATCTAATGACGAATATCTTTTCTGCTCAGAATTATTATCTGCCATTTGATGAAAATAATCTTCTATTCCAACCATACATACACATTTTTTAGCTCTTGTAACTGCTGTATATAAAAGGTTTTTTGTCATAAGCATACGAGGTCCTGTAAACATTGGAATTATAACTGCGGGATATTCACTTCCTTGTGATTTATGAATAGTTATTGCATAAGCTAACTCTAATTCATCAAGCTGCTTAAATTCATATGATACATATTTTTCATCTTCAAATTTAACAATTACACGTTCTGCAAATGTATTAATTTCTACAATAACACCTGTATCACCATTATAAATTCCTGCTCCACTTTCATAAGTAACGCCATACTTACTTTTCTTTTCCCACTCCATTTGATAGTTATTCTTTATCTGCATAACCTTATCACCTTCACGGAATATAGTATCAGCAAATACTTTTTCCATTTTAGTCGCATCTTGTGGGTTAAGATATTCCTGCATTATTCTGTTAAGTCTTTCTACACCAACAGCCGACTTCCTGCTTGGTGTCAATATTTGAATTTCGTTTATATCAGCTTTAACATAATCTGGAAGCTTTGACTTTATAAGTGTACATATAGCTCCAATTATTGCGTCAGCACTATTTCTTCTTACAAATAAAAAGTCTTTGCTATACTTATTAAGTACGACCTTTTCTCCTTTGTTAATCTTATGAGCATTTGTTACGATTTCACTCTCTGCTGCTTGTCTAAATATCTTTTCCAGCTTTACTACTGGTATACAATCTGAATTTATAATATCCTTAAGCACATTTCCAGGGCCAACACTTGGAAGCTGGTCAACGTCACCTACAAGTATCAACTTTGTTCCAATAGCCACAGCTTTAAGAAGTGAATTCATAATATTTATATCTACCATCGACATTTCATCAACAATAATTACATCTGCTTCAAGTGGATTACTCTCATCTCTTTCAAAATGTATACCTGATGATATCTTATCATTATCTTCCGATATTGCTCCTGAAATTTCCAACATTCTGTGTATAGTCTGAGCTTCATAACCACTCGTTTCTGTCATTCGTTTTGCGGCTCTACCTGTCGGTGCGGCAAGTCGTATCTCATAACCTTCTTTTTCAAAATACTTTATAATCGTATTAATTGTTGTAGTCTTACCTGTTCCAGGCCCACCCGTTATTACCATAAGACCATTCTCAACTGCTGTCTTTACAGCTTTCTTTTGAATATCATCAAGTTTAATTTTTGTTTCATCTTCAATGTCTGCTATCTTTTCAGAAAAATATTTTTCATCTTCCTGCGTATGAACTTCCAAATCAGCAAGCATTTTTGCTACTGATAATTCCATATAATAGTAAATTGCAGAATATACATTTCTATTTTCATTTTCATCATTTTTTACAACAATCTTTTTATCTATAGCAAGGTCAGTTATAAATTTTTCTATATCAGGTATATCTATCAAAAGTAAACTCTTAACACCACTTTCAAGCTCTTGCAACGGAAGATATATATGACCTTGTAGCGAAGCTTGTTGTAATACATACAAAATTCCACTCTTAATTCTAAAATCGGAGTCTACTCTTATTCCTACCTTTACAGCAATATCATCAGCAATCTTAAAACCTATGCCTGAAATATCATCGGCTAGTTTATAAGGATTTTGCTTAATTATTGTATAAATATTTTGTCCATAATGGGAATATATTTTATTAGCGAGGTTCATATTAATGCCATAGTCTTGTAAAAATATCATAGCCTTTCGCATATCTCGCTTATCGACTAGCTGAGCAGCAATATCCATTGCTTTATTTAGACTAATACCTTTAATCTCTGCCAAACGTTCAGGTTCTTGTTCCATAATCCTAAACGTATCTTCTTTAAAGGTATTAACTATTCTCTCTGCCATTTTTTCACCAATGCCTTTAATAGCACCGGAACTTAGATAACGCCTAATTGACCTTTCATCGTCAGGCGTTTTAAATTCATAAGATTTTATAGAAAACTGCATATCATATATAGCATGTTGTACAAATTCGCCATTTGCAGTTATAAATTCACCTGCGTTGATATAACTTATAGTACCAACGCATGTAATGTGTTCACCTTTATATTTTATATCAAACACTGTATATCCATTGTCTTCATTTCTAAATACAATACTATCAATAAAACCTTCTACATAATTAACATTCTTGTAATCCAACACTCTACTCATACTCCTTTATCGTTAGATAGTAGATGAGTCATCAGCAGTATCCTGAATGTTATAATTACGCTTCATTTGTTCATAAAGTGTCTGGGCAAGTCCAATACCATTGCCATTTGTATCATCGCAAAGTGCTTCTGTAAGCTTTGTAACCATCTGACTTCCATAATAGCTACTCATCGAACTAAGATAAGAGTCCTCCGAACCTGATGACAAACCAAAAAGTGAAGCATAGCTGTCATCTTCTGAACTTCCATCAACACTAGCCATCTTAACCATAGACTTTACCATCTGTTCAACAAAATACTCTTCAAAGTCCTTGCATACACTCATAAGCTTATCTGTATCAGCATTTGACAAATCAGAATTGTTAAGTGTATTTTCTAAAGAACTTGTTTTGGAATTATATGTAGTACTATTAGTATAATTCAGTCCACTAAGACTGTTACTGATTAAATCACTCATCTTATCGCCGTCCATTCTAAAGCGTTTACTAAAAAATCATACAACTGCCTATGACGCTCTGGCACAGACAGTTGTTAATGCTTATTATCTCTTAAGATTGTTAGCTTGCTCCATCATTGTATCTGATGTTGTTATAGCCTTAGAACATAATTCATAAGCTCTTTGAGCTGTAATTAAATTAACCATTTCTGTCGCTACATTAACATTAGAAGCTTCTAAGTAATTCTGCTTAAGCACACTTTTTTTAGCTACTGCATCAACATCTTCATTAAGAGCTATTCCTGATGCGTCTGTTGCCATTAAATAAGAGTCACCTGTCTTATCAAGGCCTGATGGATTAGTAAACTGATAAACTCCTATCTTAACACCCGTAGATTGTGCATTATTATTTTCATCAGGATACATTATATTTCCTTCTGCATCTATTGAAAGCTTAGACGCATCATATTGTGCATCAAATACTATTGGCTGTCCATCTGAACTAAGAACAGCATATCCATCTTGTGTTGAAAGCATAACTCCATCTGTACCTACTGCAAAATAAAAGTTACCATTTCTTGTATACAAAGTGTCATCTGTTCCATCTCCTGTAGGATTTGGATTTTCTATTGCAAAAAAGCCATCTCCTGCTATCGCAAAATCTGTATTACTATCAGACGCATTAAGTGCTCCTTGAGTATACTGTGATGTAATCGCAGATATTCTTGAACCAAGTCCAACCTGTGCTGATACTGGCTTTTCTTCTCCATTAGCTGATGTTGTAGCTGTCTGTAAGTTTTGATAAAGCAATGTCTTAAATGAAGCAACTTCTTCTTTATAACCTACAGTATTAACATTTGAAAGATTATTTGCAATTGTATCAACATTAGTCTGCTGTGCCATCATTCCTGTGGCTGCTGTATATAATGACCTTACCATTAATTATCCTTTCCTAATATTTTGATATATTAAAAATGTATCAAAACATTAACTATTATTATAATTCAGAAATATTAACCATCTTTCCTAACATTTCATCAATAGTATTCATAACCTTTTGATTACTTTCAAACTCTCTTGCAATATTAATCATTTCTACCATTTCTGATACAACATTAATATTAGAAGCCTCAAGATAACCTTGATTAACTGTCGCAGTTGAGTCTTTTTGTGTTGCTCCATCAACTGTTCTATATAAGTTTTCACCATATTTTTCAAGATAGTTATAATCTTCAAAATCTGTTATAGCAAGCGTATCTATGTATTCTCCATCTGCATATATTGCACCTGTGCTATCAACAGTTAAAGAGTTAATACTTGTAGGAAGCTGTATCTGGCCACCTTCCCCTAACACATAGTCGCCATCTTTTGTAACAAGGTACCCTTCTGAATTAATCTGAAAACTACCATCTCTTGAATACATTGTAGTTTCTTCCCCATTCTTATTAGTAAAAGAAATAGAGAAAAACCCATCTCCTGCAAGGGCAAAATCATATTGAGAACCAGTATTTTGAAATGAACCTTGTTCCCAGTTAGTATATGTTTCACCTATCTTAGCACCTAATGTAAGCTCACCTATATTTTCATTAAGGTGACCTACTGTAAGGTCTTTTGTCTTTATTGCATATACACTGTCAAATGACTGTGTTGTACAGCCCTCTTTCTTATAACCCGTAGTTGTTGAATTAGCAAGGTTATTTGATACAATATCCATTCTATTCTGACTGTTTAATAGTCCTGTGTAAGTTGTATATAACCCCTTTACCATGCCTTTTACTCCTTTTCTTTGTAGCCTGAAAGGAATTCAATGAACTTACCTGTTCCAATAGCAACCGCTGTCATTGGGTCTTCTGCTGTCATTGTGTTAATTCCTGTCTTAGACTCAATAAGGTCTTCAAGTCCTTGTAATAAACTTCCGCCACCAGTAAGCACAATTCCTCTATCAGCAATATCTGAAGCAAGTTCTGGTGGTGTCTTTTCAAGTACACTGTGTACAGCTTCAACTATCTGTGAAGTTGCCTCCTTTAGTGCTTCTCCTGTTTCTTCTGATGTAACTTCTACAGACTTTGGAAGACCTGTAACAAGATTACGTCCTCTTACGCTTATTGTTGCGACTTCTTCTCGTGGATAAGCAGAACCCACTTGTATTTTAATCTCTTCTGCTGTTCTTTCACCTATTAAAAGATTATGCTTCTTTCTCATGTATCTTACAATTGCTTCATCAAAGTCATCACCCGCAATCTTAATAGAAGTACTTACAACAGTACCACCAAGTGAAATAACAGCGATATCAGTTGTACCACCACCAATATCTACTATCATGTTTCCACATGGTCTTGAAATATCAATTCCCGCACCGATTGCTGCTGCAATTGGTTCTTCAATAATAGCAACTTCTCTTGCGCCTGCCTGCATAGTAGCATCTTCAACCGCCTTCTTTTCTACTTCTGTAACACCTGATGGTACACAGACACTAATTCTTGGCTTCTTAAATGTTCTCTTGCCTATAGCCTTTTGAATAAAGTACTTAAGCATCTTTTCTGTTACTGTATAATCAGAGATAACTCCTTGTCTTAATGGTCTTACAGCTACAATATTACCCGGTGTTCTACCAAGCATAAGACGAGCTTCCTCCCCAATAGCTTTAATTTTATTAGTATCTCTGTCAAATGCAACAACTGAAGGCTCTTTTAATACAACGCCTTTTCCTTTTATATAAACAAGAATACTTGCAGTTCCTAAATCTATTCCGATATCAGTAGATAACATGATATTCCCCTTTCTTAATATACACATAAATATAATAGTTTATTATTGCTTAGGATATCTTAATCCCTTACAATTCATTATAAAATCAGCTCATTTCTCATTTTCTTATACCGCCTACTGCCAATAGTGCAATATACGGTTACATATCATTATATACAAATTAAATTAAATTTAAAAGCCCCAAATTCAACTTTTTATAAATATTTTAAACAAAAATTATAATTCTACTTTCCACTCAAATGCCATAATTATACTATCGTTAGAAAAATACTATATAAATAGGTAGAAAAACAAATTATTTTACCATTTTAACCACTTTCAAATTCAAGTTTATCCTATTTTTTTACACACATATACACCTACACAAATTATCACTTAATATCCAACTACTAATACTAAAAATTCCCGCCTATTCTTCTTAATCATAATAGTTGGTACTTACTAATCAATATTAAATTGTATTTTGTGCCAAAAAACTACCGTAATATAGCAGTATTATATAAATAATAAATGCACCATTAAAAAGAACAATCAGCTATAATTGTATGACAGCGACAAACATTTTTGTTTGACGAGGGCATACAAATATAACTGATTGTTCTTTTTCTAATGTGTGTTTATTTATATAATACTGCTATCTCAAAAACCTTATAAATACTTCTTAAGAACTTCAACCTTATCTGTCTTTTCCCAAGGAAGATTAAGGTCAGTACGTCCAAAATGACCATAAGCTGCTGTCTGCTTATAAATAGATCTTCTAAGGTCAAGCATCTTAATAATTCCTGCTGGTCTTAAATCAAAGTTTTCTCTAATAATTTCAACAAGCTTTTCTTCAGAAAGCTTACCTGTACCAAATGTTTCAACCATAATAGATGTAGGGTGTGCTACACCAATAGCATATGAAAGCTGTATTTCACATCTGTCAGCAAGACCTGCTGCAACGATATTCTTTGCAACGTAACGAGCTGCATAAGCTGCTGAACGGTCAACTTTTGTACAGTCCTTACCAGAGAAAGCTCCACCGCCATGTCTTGCAACACCACCATAAGTATCAACAATTATCTTACGTCCTGTAAGACCACTATCACCATTAGGACCACCAATTACAAAACGTCCTGTAGGATTAATAAATATCTTTGTATTTTCATCAACCATAGAAGTATCTACAACTTCATCAATAACATACTTCTTAATGTCTTCATGTATCTGTTCCTGTGTAACTTCTGGTGCATGCTGAGATGAAACAACAATAGCATCAAGCTTTATTGGCTTACCATTTTCATCATATTCAACAGTAACCTGAGTCTTACCATCTGGTCTTAAATATGAAAGTGTACCATCTTTTCTAACCTTAGTAAGCTGTCTTGCAAGCTTTTGCGCTAAAGCTGCTGAATATGGCATATATTCTTCTGTTTCATTAGTTGCATAACCAAACATCATACCCTGGTCACCAGCACCAATATCATCAGGGTCTTTATCTTCACCAGTCTTAGCTTCAAGTGCCTTATCAACTCCCATAGCAATATCAGCAGACTGCTTGTCAAGTGCTACCATAACAGCACAAGTGTTACCATCAAATCCCTTTTCAGAGCTATCATAACCGATTTCAACTACAGTATCTCTTACAATCTGAGCTATATCAACATTTGCCTTAGTTGTTATCTCACCCATAACCATTACAAAACCTGTATTTGTAAGTGTTTCACAAGCAACTCTTGAATAAGGGTCTTGTGCATATAAAGCATCAAGTACTGCATCTGATATCTGGTCACAGATTTTATCTGGGTGTCCTTCTGTTACTGACTCTGATGTAAATAATCGTCTTTCCATAAATAAATAGTCCTCCATTTGTGTTGTATTGAAATTGTCCAACTACGTTTCCCTCGAAATATAGCTATAATTTTATATAACTTAAAACCAAAATCTGCTAGTTTTTCATGTTTTGCAACAATTGCCAAATCTAGTGTAAACCTTGATTTTTGCTCATTGTTGGCATAAAAAAAAGCCTCTTTCGAGGACTCCGTATCTATATTCAGATAGAAATCCTCTTATTGTTCGACCTGTAAATTCTATCGCATTAAACAACCTTTAATACAATATAGACCATTTTACCAAAATCTAAACATTGTATACAAGTTTGCAACACAACATCATCACAGGAAAGTCGCTCAGGTTGGCACCTTCCACATATCTTGTATGCGGGGTTGCCGGGCTTCATAGATCCTATGTATCTCCGCCACTCTAAATAAGGGACAAACTCAATTTATATTTCATTTTACCGAAAACAATAGTACACAATATATATACATAAGTCAAGTAAATAATTATAAATATATGATAAAAATTATACTTTATATTTTCCGCTAACCAAATATCATAATTATATAAAACAATAAATGTATTATTAAAAAACAGCTATATTGCTTCTTTTTTGTGTGCTTATTTTATATAAAACAGTATTTATTTTTAATGCTGATGAGGGGATGATTTTATCAAGGGATGTCAATCTTCCAGACGGTCACTTAATAGCCGCAAAAGATACAGACCTTAATCTTAATCTGATTACAAAAATCTCCAATTATCACATTCTTGAAGTTTCTGTTTATCACAACTCAATACTTGAACCTTCAACTAACGAAGAAAATATTACTTATTATAATAAAATTCGTTAATCTGAACATTTTAAAGAATTTCATGCTTCATATACAAAAGATATTGAAGATGTAACTTTAAAACTAAATAGCCTTATACTTAATGATAACCATGTAGATACAAAAGAACTTCTATCCACAACTTCTGATATACTTACCAAGTACGACAACACTCTCCAAATATTTGATATGCTCCACTGTATGCGTGATATGGATGACCTTACTTATGTACATAGTGTTAATGTGGGTCTTATTGCTTCTATTATTGGAAAATGGCTTAATTACTCCAAAGAAGATATTCAGATACTTACTTTATGTGGTCTTTTACATGATATTGGAAAAATACTTATACCCGATGAGATACTTTCTAAACCATGTCGTTTAACTGACAATGAATTTGCAATTATGAAAAATCATGTTAATCTCGGATACTCTCAAATGGTCGTATTGGTGAGGTAATTATGATTAATCGTGACTCATTAAGTATACCAGTTGTAAAATGTCAAGATGAATTTGTAGACCTTTCAAGACAAAAAGATTTAAGCATTGTAGCTGTATTATAGGCAGAAAACAAATACTACTGCAAGTTTTACACTACAATTTAATAAATATAATACAATTAAAAATATAGTTTTTGTATATTTTTAGTATATATTGAATTAATCAAAAAATGGAATATACTTTTTCAACATTTTAATTACAAATAATCTGCTGCGTCAAAATACATATTTAGTGATTGAGTATGTTACTTAAATATTAACTACCATCTTATTAACAAGCCACATAGCAAGTTATGATTTTTATAATTCATTATCTAAATATTTTAAAAATATATTCCATTTTTTGACTAAAAACAAATCCCCCCTTATTTTAATCTTAAATATTTCTCCTTTGTCGCCTGCCCTCCTCGTAAATGTCTTTCCTGCTTATTTTTATCAAGAATTTTCCTTGTTTGTTCAGCAAGTGATGGATTAAGTTCACTTAACCTATTAGTTACATCTTTATGTACAGTACTCTTGCTAACCCCGAACTTTTTAGCTGCTTGACGTACTGTAGACTTTGTACTAATAATATACTGCGCTGTTTTAAGCGCCCTTTCTTCAATATACCCTTTCAAATATTAGTTTCCTTTATAACTTGTTTGTATATACTATTCGCCTAAAGTAACTATTATGACAGGCATTATATATAAATATTTTCCTATACACAAAAACTGCATTATATATAAACTTCTCTGACACCCAAACAGCTAACGCTTGTTGGTTTCTTATATACAATCACTTCTAAATATACTCTAAAGCATATAAGACTAGTAAAATATCCACAATATATGACACCATAAAGTCTAAAATACAAACTTTACTTGTATTCTTTTTAATATTTGTTATAATTCTTTTATATTTAAGAATTTACATTAGGAGGACTTTTTTCCTATGGACATTATTGTTGTAGGCTGTGGCAAGGTTGGGTTTACTATTGTTGAACAATTAAGCAACGAAGGCCACAATATTATTGCAATTGATGAACGTCAAGAACGTATTGATAAAGTAAAAGAAGAACTAGACGTAATAGGTATTGTAGGAAATGGTGTAAGCTACCAAGTGTTAATGGACGCAGGTATCACAACTGCTAACCTACTTATATCAGTAACAGGCTTAGATGAACAAAATCTTCTTTGTTGCCTTATCGCAAAAAAAGCTGGTCATTGCCAGACTATAGCTCGTGTAAGAAATCCTGTTTACAGCGAAGAAATAGAATTTTTTAAAAATGAATTTGGACTTGCTATGATTATAAATCCAGAATATGCAACTGCTGATGAGATATCGCGTATATTCCAATTTCCATCGGCAATTAAAATCGCCCCCTTTGCTAGAGGTAGGGTGGAAATGTTACACTTTAGAATTTCCAAAAATTCAAGACTTAATGGAGAACAAGTCAATTCAATAAGAGCACATATTAATAAGAATATCCTTGTGGCAGCAGTTGACCGCAATGACCACATTATTATTCCTAATGGTGATTTTACATTTCAAGAAGATGACACTGTTTCAATAATAGGTAAACGTCAAGAAGCTGTTGATTTCTTCAAAAAATGTGGTCTTATAACTAATCCTATAAAAAGTGCCATGATTGCCGGTGGCGGTAAGATTTCTTATTACCTAGCTCGTAATCTATTAAATATAGGTGTTAATGTAACTATTATTGAAATTGACAGAAAACGTTGTGAAGAACTTGCTGATTTACTTCCTAAAGCAACTATAATATGCGGTGATGCCACAGACCAACGTGTGCTTGAAGCAGAAGGACTTCTAAAGACACAAGGTTTTGCAGTTCTTACTGGGCTTGATGAAGAAAATATTCTTGTAACCCTTTACGCACGCAAAAACTCACAAGCTAAGATTATAACTAAAATTAACCGTATTAACTTTTCTTCTGTAATCAACGAACTTCATCTTGATTGTGTGGTAAATCCTAGAATTATAATGGCTGACCACATTATAAGATACGCCCGTTCTTCTAAAAAATCAGAAGAAAGTAATGTTGAAAATCTCTACAAAATGAAAGAAGGTAAAGCTGAAGCCTTAGAATTTATTATTAAAGAACGCTCAGCAATTACTGATATTCCACTTAAAGACCTTCATATTAAAGATAATATACTTATATGTAGTATATACAGAAATGGAAATATAATTATACCATCTGGTCAAGATACTATTCAAGTTGGTGACTCTGTAGTTATTATTGTTGCAGATAAACGTATTTCTAATATTAAAGAGATTTTAAAACAATAAATATTTATATACCTTTTAGAAACGAGGATAATTATGAATTATTCAATTATTTTTTATATTATAGGCTGTGTATTAAAGTTTGAAGGTATATTTATGTTACTTCCAACTATTGTAAGTATAATCTACAAGGAACATCTGTTCCAATATTATCTTATAGTTGCAGTAATATGTCTTGTACTTGGCTTTATTTTTTGCAGTAAAAAAACTGACCGCTCAAAGCTTTACACAAGAGAAGGTTTCGTAAGTGTTGCTTTAAGCTGGATAGCTCTTAGTGCTTTAGGAGCTGTTCCCTTTGTATTAACAGGTGATATTCCATCTTATATTGATGCCTTGTTTGAAACTATATCAGGTTTTACAACAACTGGTGCAAGTATCCTTACTGATGTTGAAGTTCTTAGCAAATCTGGGCTATTTTGGAGAAGCTTTACACATTGGATAGGTGGTATGGGTGTGCTTGTATTTATTATGGCATTACTACCACTTACAGGCGGTTCTACTATGAACCTTATGAAAGCAGAAAGCCCTGGCCCATCTGTTGATAAGCTTGTACCTCATGTTAAAGATACAGCTAAGATTTTATATGGTATATACTTAGGTATAACTGTTATAGAATTTGTACTTCTACTTATATTTGGTATGCCACTTTTTGATACATTTACAACTACTTTTGGTACTGTCGGCACTGGTGGTTTCGGTATTAAAAATGCAAGTATGGGTGATTACTCTCCTGCAGTACAAAATATAGTAACAATATTCATGATACTAAGTGGTGTTAATTATGCAGCATATTTTTGCATACTTACTAAAAAGTTTAAGACTGCCTTTAAAATGGAAGAAGTTCGTTGGTATTTTTTAATTATTGGAGCTTCTATCGCACTTATAAGTATTAACTCCTTTAAAATGTTTGGCGGTATTGGTGAAACTCTTCGTCGTGTATGTTTTCAAGTTGGGTCTATTATTACAACTACCGGCTACTCAACTTGTGACTTTGACTTATGGCCACAATTTTCAAAGACAATACTTATTATATTAATGTTTATTGGTGCTTGTGCAGGAAGCACAGGCGGTGGTATTAAAGTTTCACGACTTCTTATCATCGCAAAGACTCTTAAAAAAGAACTTTCACTAGTTATACACCCTCGTGAAATTCGCAAAATACGAATGGACGGACACCCTATTGCACATGAAGTAGTTCGTTCAACAAATGTATTTATTGGTTGTTACTTCTTTTTAATGTTCTTATCTGTCTTACTTATTGGACTTGATGGATATGACTTTACAACTAATTTTACGGCTATTGCTGCAACACTTAATAATATAGGCCCTGGTATGGAGCTTGTCGGCCCTACACAAAACTTTTCGATTTTTTCTAATTTTTCTAAAATAATAATGATGTTTGATATGCTTGCAGGAAGACTTGAGCTTTTCCCTATTCTCATTCTTTTCCATCCGGCTTGTTGGAAACGTCACTAATAAATATAAGAAACTCTTACTGCAAGTTTTTCAAGTTATTGCTACATTCACCAAGTATTGTGACAAAATGTATTTTGGCTTGTTGCTTGTGTAAATAAATAAGTGGGTGTTGAACTAATAAAATTTTATAAAAGATATAGATACCTAATTAGTAAATATATCTATATCTTTTATAAATTTTTATTAATGTGACATCCTTTATTTTTATAAATAAAATGTCCAATTATCATATAAAATACTATATTAACAATAGTTTTATATCTAATTAGCTTGCGAATACATTATTAACTTAAACAGCTATTATTAATTCCTCAACTTTTAACTATAGACAACTCAATTTATAAAATCATTTAATAGTACTAAGATTTTTTATAATGAGATGGTGACTGTTTTAAGTATTTATGAAAAAATCTCCCCATATGGCTTATGCTATCAAAACCCGTAAAATAAGCAGCCTCCGTCACCGAGCAGTCAGTATTTTTTAAAAGACTACACGCCTGTATAACTCTGTATCTTATAAGATATTCAAATGGAGTCTTATGTAAAACTTTTTTAAAACACCTACAAAGTTCGCTTTTGCTTATATGTGCTGAATTGGCAATTTGCTCTAAGGATATTTTTTTATCATAATTAGCATGTATAAATGCCATACATTGCTTAACCCTTTCTATATCACGAGAGTTCAACTGCACCAAATCATTTTTATATACATCTTGCCTTGTAAGTATGCTATACCATATATTGCATAGAAGCTGTTTTATTCTTAATTGATACCCGTCACTTTTATCATCATATATATACGCAATCTTAAAAAGATATCTTTTTTCTTCTTCTGAAAGTATTTTATACTCAGCACCTTTAAGCACAGGCATTACACATTTTAAATATATGTCCGACAATATATCTGACTCAATGATAGAAGTCTTCAATATAAATGATATAACTCTACCAGTATTTTTTAACTGAGGCTGTATCTGATGAAGAATTTTACTATTTATAAATATCCCTTCTCCCTCTGACAATAAAAGTTCTTTATCTCCTATAAGCATATGAACTTCCCCTTCTACCACAAGTGTAAATTGTACTTCTTCGTGCCAATGCCACATTATAAGTCCATATTCAAATTTATCAAAATCATCTTTATACATTGCAAATGGAAAACCTACCGTTCCATGTTGTTTTATTTCTTGAAAATTCTTATCTACTATCGTCTGTTCTAATTGTTCACTATTATTAATCATATCTGCCACCTTTCTTTCAAAATATATATTTGATTTCATTGTTTCAGTTACTAATATTTTTTGACAATATCGTGCATATTTTAAAGAATATTATCATAGAATTACCATTTTATAGCTAATATAATTACTATTGTAACATAAAATAACTTATAATAGAGTAAGAAATGGGGTTTATTATGATTTTAGATTTATTTTCTTTAAAAGGTAAGACAGCCGTTGTAACTGGTGCAAATACTGGTCTTGGTCAGGGTATATGTGTAGCCTTAGCACAAGCTGGTGCTTCTGTAATTGGAGTTGCTAGAAGAAGTTGTGCTGATACAGCAGAAAAAATAGCTGAATTTAATGGCAGCTTTTCAGAACTTATTGTTGATTTATCTACACCAGATGCTGTAGATAAGATTATCGAAGGCATTGATTCATTGGGTGGAAATGTTGATATACTAGTAAATAATGCAGGAATTATCAAACGTGCAGATGCTCTTGATGTAACTGAAGAAGATTGGGACACAGTTATTAACCTAAATCAACGTCTTGTATTCTTCCTTTCACAAAAGATTGCTAAAAAATATATGGTTCCACAAAAATACGGAAAAATAATAAACATAGCTTCTATGTTAAGCTATCAAGGTGGTATTCGTGTTCCAGCTTATACATCAAGTAAAAGTGCTATAATCGGAATGACAAGAGCTCTTGCTAATGAATGGGCAGGTTTAGGAATTAACATAAATGGAATTGCGCCAGGATATATGGCAACTAATAATACAACTCAAATTCGTGAAGATGCTAACCGTAACGAAGCTATACTTGACCGTATTCCTGCTGGTAGATGGGGAACACCAGAAGATTTATGTGGTGCTGCCGTATACCTCGCTTCAGCAGCTTCTGATTATGTAAATGGTTTTACAATCGCCGTTGACGGTGGCTGGCTTGCAAGATAATACTCTGCGAATTTCTTTCAGTTTAGCGATAATATTCAAGGTCTTGTGCAAACACAGACTTCGATTCGTTATTCGCATAAATAAATGGCTGTATACTTAAAAATTAGTACACAGGCACTTACAACCACTTGCAAAATTTGCAAAACTGGTTTATAATCAGTATAGAAACCGATGGATATTGGAACGTCCAACGGTTGCACAATCGGAAACTTATAAAACTTTAAATTAATTAATGGATTATAGGCTATTCTCTATGTCGAGTAGAGGATAGCCTTTCCATTTATTTACGGTTATTTCTATTGTCTATGTATGTTAAGGCTGAAAATACAACCAATAAAAGTGTAAGTACTTCTAATGTATCCATACCGACCTCCTTTCCGTTTCCAGAAAGGTCAATCGCAAGACTATCCCTACTTGTTCTAAACTGATTGATATATTATATCATAATATGTCAAATATTAACAACTACTTATTATTAATCCCTGCTATATCTTTAGCCACTTCCCCCGCTATGATAAGTCCTACAACAGACGGAACAAATGCAACACTTCCTGGAATATCTCGTCTTTCCGTACATTTATGAGCAGCTCCTGGTGGGCATATACAATTTGTTCTACAACTAATAGCCATATCTTCAATAGGTCTTGTTGGCTGTTCTTCTGAATATACCACCTTTAACTTCTTAACTCCACGTTTTTTCAATTCACGTCGCATTACCTTAGCTAATGGACAAACTCTAGTTTTATAAATATCAGCAACCTGAAACTGACTAGCATCAAGCTTATTACCTGCACCCATACTACTTATTATAGGAACGCCTGCTTCCTTACACTTCATAACAAGTGAAATCTTAGCAGTAACAGTGTCTACAGCATCAACAACATAGTCATATTCGTCAAATGCAAATTCATCAGCATTTTCTGGAAGAAAGAAACACTTATAAACCCTTACATCAACATCAGGATTAATGTCTTCCATTCTTTCTTTCATAACATCAACTTTATACTTACCTACAGTTTTTCTTGTAGCTATAATCTGTCTATTAAGATTAGTAAGACAAACTTTATCATCGTCAATAAGGTCAAATGCACCGACACCACTTCTTACAAGTGCCTCACAAACATAACCACCAACCCCTCCAATTCCAAATATTGCAACTCTCGAATTCTTAAGCTTCTCCATAGCTTCCTTACCAAATAAAAGCTCCGTTCTTGAAAACTGTGTCAACATATACGTTTTCGTTCCTTTCTATTTTATATCTATCAATAATATCGGATAAAATATCCTATCTATTCAGTAGGATTAATATATTATAAAACACCTATTTTGTCAAACCTCCTCCACCCCACAATCCACCTATTTCATTTTTTAATTTAATACACTTCCGTAAGATATCAGCATTATATAAACTAAATGCACCATTAAAAGAACAATTGCCTATATTTGTATGACAATAGCGAACATACTTGTTCGATAATGGCATATAAATATAGACAATTGTTCTTTTTTATGCGTATTTATATACTACTAATAGCTTCGACCACTAAAAATGAAAAATACAAAAACATATCACATAACATTAAATTTTGTTTATTTAACTTGGTAATCCATGTCTTGTCCATCACCAAACTTAATAACACTTATATTATCTGATGTACTATTATTAGCTACCCCCGTACATACAACAACATCAAAAGCCGCTTCACTAGAAGAACCAACTGTTCTATTTTCAGTTCTTGTAAATGTATTCCATGGTGCTGGAAGCTTATCAATTGGGCCATAATTATAAATTGCTGCTGTTTCTGTTGTAAGGATTGGCACACCACCAATATTTAATGGAGTCTGAAACTTCTCCATGTGCATATGACCATTATTAAAAATCAATATATTACCTGTCCATGAAGTAAAATCTTTATAAAACTTATTAGTTGCAAAGTTAGTATGTGTATATGCTGATTTAATAATATCTGCTAAAACATCTCTATTAGAGTCTACTCCATACCCTTCTGGATAGTCAAATGCGTCATGACAAAGTATTATATACTGACAATCCTCTCTTGACATAGCCTTATTAATAAGCCAGTCTATCTGCTCATCTTTATAGCCATAATAATACATCCCCATCTCAACACGTTGACCATTTACAATCTCATCTGAACTATTACTCATATTAAGACATATAACTCTTGTATTCTTGCCATCAAGGTCATAATAATAATACCCATCGTGATAATCTGTCACATATTCTTTAAAATTAGCCATTGTAGCATTATACCACTCTGTACTGTTTATAATATAATCAGGATTATACAAAAGGTCTTCATCAATCTGTGCTGAAAAGCTGTTATCATCATGGTTGCCCTTTAAAATAAATACTGGTTTATTGCACTTTTTTAAAATATCTGAAACATTTTGAAGTATATCAAGAGCTGTTTGCTTTCCACCTCTATCTTCTGCAAACCTACCATCTTCAATATCTCCACCTAAACACAAAAAGTCAACATCAGAATTATTCGCAACATCAACAGCCGCATTTAACTCTCTGTAAACAGTTTCAGGTTCATCGTCTTCCTTTCCCAAATGTGTATCAGTAATATATACATAACTTACAGAATTTTGTGTTGAATCACTATTTACTTGATTAACAGTCTTTGCAATCTCATTAATATATGTTTCATCATATACCGATGTATCATTTATTTTTTGTCTAATTTCATCGACTGTATATTGAGCTTTTGAGTTAGTTTTTACACTTTCTTGTTGGTTATTACTATCTTGTTTACTATTATCATTTTTAACAACACTGCTACTGTTAGTATTACTATTAAGACTACTATCAGCACCACAACCTGCAAGTAATGACACTCCTAAAACAGTAGCTATAAATAAACTTATCTTCTTTATTTTCATACTTAACTCCTTTCCAACTTTAATTGTGTTAATTCAAATATCTAAATTCTTTTTATACATTTATTGTATAAGCTTATAGTATATATGTCTAATACCTATAATACATATACAGATATTCATTTTTTGAATGAACTAATAGACATTTACTAATTTGACATATTGTTCACTTAAA
>OGKZ01000303.1_pt1 | contig 50841 bp, 49 predicted proteins | sample 1572571 | NCBI WGS metagenome assembly OGKZ01 (sample SAMEA2581906, study PRJEB24529) | metagenome | biome: Human gut stool | place: China | collected 2011 | reverse complement strand
CGTGGGATTACCTTGGAAAGTTTTTTGTTAACATCTTTAACGGTTGCAGAGATTTTTTCAGTCTGCGGCCAGGCAATATCGGATTGGCGACATGCCAATAGTTAATAAACAAGTGAAATTTTTAACATCTCAATGTATAGGTACTTGCAAAAGTGCCTATACAAAGGGCCATGCCCTAAATTGAGTACTAACCGATCAATTATAGCGGACAATACAAAAAACGTAGCGGAGACTCTCCGCTACGTTTATATTTATAGTTAATGTCCAAAAGTTTGCCATTGCAGATGTAGCGATGTCAACATCTTGACGGCTCACCATCTCAACTTTCTGAAGTCCTGAAGTAGGGCTTTAGAAATTAGTCTTCCAATGCACCGATAATCTCGCTTACAGAAGAGCAACCGTGATTGTCGAGCCAGTTGTTGATGCCGTCGCGCACCTTGATGGTCACGGCTGGGTCGAGGAAGTTGGCGGTGCCAATCTCGATGGCTGTTGCGCCAGCCATGAGGAACTCGATGGCGTCCTCTGCGGTGCAGATGCCGCCAAGACCTACTACTGGAATCTTCACTGCCTTAGCCACCTGCCATACCATGCGCACGGCAACCGGCTTGACAGCCGGACCGCTCAGTCCGCCGGTGTTGATGCTGAGCATTGGGCGACGGCGCTCGATGTCGATAGCCATGCCCATGAGTGTATTGATGAGTGATACGCTGTCAGCTCCCTCTGCCTCTACAGCTTTTGCAATCTCGGTGACATCGGTCACGTTCGGCGAGAGCTTCACGATGATGGGTTTGTTGTAGCGTTCGCGTACGGCACGCACCACGCTGGCTGCGCCCGTTGTGGTTACGCCGAAAGCCATGCCGCCCTGCTTCACGTTAGGGCAGGAGATGTTCAGCTCGATTGCCGGGATGTTCTCTAATTCGTTGATGCGTGCAGCGCACTCGGCGTAGTCGTCTGGCGACGAACCGCTCACGTTGACGATCATGTTTGTATCGATGTCCTTGATCTGCGGGTAGATGTTGCGGCAGAAATAGTCGACACCCTTGTTCTGGAGTCCCACGCAGTTGAGCATGCCCTGCGACGTCTCAGCCATGCGTGGATAGTCGTTGCCCTCGCGTGGGTTGAGTGTGGTGCCCTTAACGATGATGCCACCAATCTCTTCGAGCGGCACGAAGTCGGCGAACTCCAGACCGTATCCGAATGTTCCCGATGCGGTCATTACGGGGTTCTTCAGTTTCAGACCGCCAATCTTTACACTTAAATCTGCCATGTCAGTTTCTTTATATTCATTACCGGACCTTCCTTACATACACACTTGTTGCCTTCCACAGTCTTCTCTACGCAGCAGAGACATGCTCCGACACCGCACGCCATCTTGTTCTCGAGTGATACCTCGCACTCGATGTCGTTCTTGAAGGCGTAGCGAGCCACAGCCATCATCATCGGCTTCGGTCCGCAGGTAGAGATGCGGTCGAAGTGCTCCTGAGCCAGTACGGAGTGGTTGGTTACGAAGCCTTTTTCGCCTTCGGATCCGTCCTCGGTGGTGATGAGCACGCGTCCTACCTGCTCGAAGAGTTCGCGCTCCAGCACGTCCTTAGCCGAGCGTGCGCCGAGCAGGAATGTAGGTTCGCCGCCCATCGCCTTGATGCGCTTGCCGAAGTAGAGCAACGGAGCCACGCCCACGCCGCCACCTACGAGCAGCACTTTCTGTGTACTATCTGTAGGCATTGTGAACGAATTGCCGAGTGGCAGCACGCAGTTGAGGCGGTCGCCCTTCTGCAATTTCTGCAGTTGGCGTGTGCCGTCGCCTACGGCAGCCACGAGGAGCCAAAGTTCGTTGCGGTCGTAATCCACGTTGTTGATAGAGATGGGGCGGCGCAGGAATGTAGACGGCGAATTGTCTACGCGCACCTCTACGAACTGACCCGGAAGCATCTCGGGCAGCGGTTTGTCGTCGGTGAGCTTGATGAGCACGTGCTTGTCGCTCAGAGCTTCAACGCTGTTGACCGTAAGGTCGAGTATGTACTTTTTCATTTATTTTTGTTTGTCTTGTTGCTTTGTGACAGTATATATTTAGAGGTGTCGCTTAATCTAACGTGCAAAGGTAATAAAAAAGTAAAAGAGTAAAAAAGTAAAAGGGTAAAAAAGTAAAAGAACGTTTGTATGTGTCAATTCTGTCACTCTCGGTCTGTCATATTTGTCATGTGCTGTAACTCGATGGTGCTTTGGCACGCTTTTGGCTATATCCTTAACGAAAGCGGACGGCAGATGAGCCGTCGCAACAACCTATAGTAATTATAAAAAACTTAAAGCATAAGAATTATGAACATTAAACCATTAGCAGACAGAGTACTCGTACTCCCTGCACAGGCAGAAGAAAAAGTCGGTGGAATCATCATTCCTGATACAGCAAAAGAGAAACCGCAGCACGGTACAATCGTTGCAGCAGGTAACGGCACAAAGGACGAGGAGATGGTTCTGAAAGAAGGTGACGAAGTGCTCTACGGCAAGTATTCTGGTACAGAGCTTGAGGTTGAAGGCACAAAGTACCTCATCATGCGTCAGTCGGACGTTCTTGCAGTGGTTCAGAAATAATTAATAATTAATAACAAACAATTAATAATTAAGAAAATGGCTAAAGACATTAAATACAATATGGATGCACGCGACCTGTTGAAGAACGGTGTCGACAAGTTGGCTAACGCAGTAAAGGTAACACTCGGTCCGAAAGGTCGCAACGTGGTTATCGAGAAGAAGTTCGGTGCTCCGCAGATTACAAAGGACGGTGTGACCGTAGCTAAGGAAGTGGAGCTCGAGGACAAGTTCGAGAACACTGGCGCACAGCTTGTTAAGAGCGTAGCAAGCAAGACCGGCGACGACGCAGGCGACGGTACAACAACCGCTACAATCCTCACTCAGGCTATCGTAACCGAGGGTTTGAAGAACGTAACCGCAGGTGCTAACCCGATGGACTTGAAGCGTGGTATCGACAAGGCTGTGGCTGCTGTCGTAGCACACATCAAGGCAAACGCAGAGATCGTTGGCGACAACTACGACAAGATTGAGCAGGTAGCAACCGTTTCTGCTAATAACGACCCAGAGATTGGTAAGCTGCTGGCAGACGCAATGCGCAAGGTGTCTAAGGACGGCGTAATCACCATAGAGGAGAGCAAGAGCCGCGACACAAACATCGGCGTAACAGAAGGTATGCAGTTCGACCGTGGCTATCTGAGCGCTTACTTCGTAACCGACTCTGAGAAGATGGAGTGCGTTATGGACAACCCGTACATCCTTATCTACGATAAGAAGATCAGCAGCGTTAAGGACTTGCTGCCTATCCTGCAGCCGGCTGCAGAGAGCGGACGCCCGATGCTCATCATCGCTGAGGACGTAGACTCTGAGGCACTCACCACACTCGTTGTGAACCGTCTGCGTGCAGGCTTGAAGATCTGCGCTGTGAAGGCTCCTGGCTTCGGCGACCGTCGTAAGGCAATGCTCGAGGATATCGCTACTCTGACTGGTGGCGTTGTAATCAGCGAGGAGAAGGGCTTGAGCCTCGACAAGGCTACACTCGACCTCTGCGGTTCATGCGAGAAGGCTACCGTTTCTAAGGACAACACCACTATCGTAGGCGGCTGCGGTCAGAAGAACCTCATCGCTGACCGTGTTGCTCAGATCAAGAGTGAGATTGCAAACACAAAGAGTGCTTACGACAAGGAGAAGTTGCAGGAGCGTCTTGCAAAGCTCGCCGGTGGCGTAGCTGTTCTCTACGTAGGTGCTAACAGCGAGGTAGAGATGAAGGAGAAGAAGGACCGCGTTGACGACGCTCTCTGCGCTACACGTGCAGCAATGGAGGAAGGCGTTGTCGTTGGTGGTGGCACAACATACATCCGCGCTCAGAAGGAGCTTGCAGAACTCAAGGGCGAGAACGCTGACGAGCAGACTGGTATCAACATCGTGCGTCGTGCTATTGAGGAGCCGCTTCGCCAAATTGTGAAGAACGCCGGTGGCGAGGGTGCTGTTGTCGTTCAGAAGGTTCGCGAGGGCGAGGGTGACTTCGGCTACAACGCTCGCAAGGACGCTTACGAAGACCTCCGCGCAGCAGGTGTCATCGACCCGGCTAAGGTGGAGCGCGTAGCTCTTGAGAACGCTGCCTCTATCGCAGGCATGTTCCTCACAACCGAGTGCATCATCTGCGACAAGCCAGAGGAGAAGGCTCCGGCTATGCCGATGGGCAACCCGGGCATGGGTGGCATGATGTAATCAGACCGAAATCAGATTCTTTTTAAATAAACAAAGCGTCCCTATTCCGCAGTGGAGTAGGGACGCTTTTCTGTTTGTTTCCCCTTCGTTTAATATGCCATTACTTTCTTGTTTAATCTATGTTAATTAGCCTGATAAACAATAACTTTGTTGTATATTTGTAGATGGTTCCTACATTTAATGATTTTGTTCGACAGATGAGAACCTAATGTAATAAACAAGTAATAAAATGGTGAATAAGAACTCTATAAAACTTTTTGGCGGCGATAAGATTCGTGCCATCTGGAACGATGAACAGGAAAAGTGGTATTTCTCTGTTGTTGATGTCGTGGCGGTATTGACGGAAAGCAAGGATTTTCAGACCGCAAGAAAGTACTGGAACAAGCTAAAACAGCGTTTGAAGGAAGAGGGTTTTGAACCGGTGACAAATTGTCACCAGTTGAAAATGCCTGCAGCAGATGGAAAGATGCGCTTAACAGATGTTGCTGATACAGAGCAACTTTTGCGTATCATTCAGTCTGTGCCTTCACCAAAGGCTGAGCCGTTTAAACAGTGGCTTGCTAAAATTGGAACAGCCCGACTTGACCAGATGCAGGATCCAGAGCTGAGTATTCAGCAGGCCATGATAGACTATAAGCGATTGGGATATTCAGACAATTGGATCAACCAGCGACTGAAAAGCATTGAGATACGCAAGGATTTGACCGACCAATGGAAACTCCATAATGTAGAAGAAGGGGTGCAATATGCAACCTTGACCGACATTATCTACCAATCATGGGCAGGCAGAACATCAAAGGAATACAAGAAGTTGAAAGGCTTGAAGAAGGAAAATCTTCGTGATAACATGACTAACGAAGAATTGGTTCTGAATATGCTTGCAGAACTTTCTGCAACAAGCATAACCAAAGCCAAGAATCCCCAAACGTTGGATGAAAACAAAACTTGTGCAAAAGAAGGAGGTGATGTGGCTCGTGTAGCAAGAGAACAATTAGAATCGAAGACAGGGCGATCGGTTGTTTCTCCCCTCTCAGCCAAAAGATTCTTTGAGGCTCAACAGCCCAAAGGAAGATTGGACGACAAAAGTGCTTGTGGCGAGGAGCAAGATAAATAATGTATATAAAATGACACTCCACCTTGAAAGCATTGCTTTCTGAGGTAGAGTGTCAAATTCGATGTGGTCGGAGCTTTAGTATGTGGTTAAGGCTCCTTTTTGTATTCTTTTACTTGTTTTGATTATATTTCTTCTACAATCTCTGCGAGAGCCTTGCGCTTCTTCTCTGCACGCGGACAATCCTTGGCGATGTGTCCGACGGGGATGATTGCCACAGCTTCGAAGTCGGCAGAAGGGAAGAGACGGCTCATTACGTCGGTGTCGAAGTTGCATACCCAGCAAGTGCCGAGGTTGCGTTCGGTAGCAGCGAGGCACAGATGCTCGGTAGCTATAGCCACGTCGATGTCGCCGTGCTGCTTGTCGTCGTAGCGGCGTGTCCAGCATTCGCTGTTGTTCTTCATGCACACGATGTAGAGCGGAGCAGTGCGGAACCAATCGCGGTCGTATGCCTGCCAGAGCTGTTCCTTAGCCTCCTTGCTGCGCACCACGACAAACTTCCACGGCTGACGGTTGACAGCCGACGGAGCCAATCGCACGCACTCAAGGATATATGCCAAGTCGTCGTCGCTTACCGCCTCGTCAGTATATTTGCGAGCCGAGAAGCGGGTCTGTGATAGTTCGAGAATATTCATACGTTCGGCTTACTTCTTTGTCAGCACATACAGTTTGGCCATTTCGCCATCAGGCTCATTGCCGAGCGAGTCGGTCATAATTACGCTGCTGTTGTCCTTAACCTTGTAGAAGGTGTGCTCGCCGCTTGAGGGGCGAACAAGCATCAGTACGCTGTTGTTGAGAACCTCCAGCACGCCGCTTGCCTCGTCGTGACCATCCTTGCGGTCGATATAGTCCTGCTGCAGCTGATATGTGCTGTCGGCGTTGATAGTGAGCACGGTCTTGATGCCCGGGCAGTCGGCTGCAGGTAGTGTGCCCTCGTATGTGCCGGCAACGGCAGCGAGGTCTACGCTTTCGGCAGCTGTTGTGTCAGTTACGCTTGTCGAATCGGTGTTCGTTTCGTTTTGTGCGGTGTTCTTGCCATTGCAAGACACCATCAATGCTGCAGCCAAGAGTGCAGCGTACATAAGATTTCTTTTCATATCTTTTTTTGCTTACCATTATTTATGGCGCAAAATTACGTATTTATAATCATATACTATCTGTTGGTGTTTTTAAAAGTTCTAAAAAGATATTAGGGAATGGAAAATTCCCCAAGAGCCGACTCTTGCAGAAAATAGAGCAAGGCGAAAGAAACATACTTGCCATACCGTTGCTTACATATATAAATAAGGCGTAAATAACTAAAAAGCAACATTATTCACAAATAAAAAAGTTAGCATTATGGCAACAGTAAAAGTAAAGTTCCGTGCATCCTCGGTGCCAGGAAAGGAAGGCACATTGTATTATCACCTCATCCATCAGCGCAGTCTGCGCTGGATTAGTACCGACTATCATGTCTTTCTTGACGAGTGGAACGACAAGAAGTCGGCTATCATTGTTTCTAACCGCAACAACCGACAGGCACATCTACAGCTAATCCAGTCGCAGATAGATTGGGAGATGAAGCAGATGCAGCGTATCATCCGTGATAAGGATGCAGAGGGCATCTCTTATACTATTGACGACATAGCCAAGGAGATACAGCAACTGCCATCGAGCCTGAGCGTTTTTGCTTTCTTTCGCCAGCAGATAGTCAAGAAAGAGCAAATGCAGTGCATCGGCACCAAGAGTAACTATGTCAGTGCTGCCAACCGTTTCATGGAGTTTCGTGGCAATGAAGACCTTACCTTCTCACAAATGACAAGCGAGATGATGGAAATGTATCAGGCATGGCTATGGAACAGAGGTGTCGGACAAAACACCGTAGCGTTCTATCTGCGAACCCTCCGCACCCTCTACAACAAGGCGGTGGAAGCAGGGCAAGCTCCACCAAATGATATCTTTTCTCACGTGCAGACCGCTAACGTAAGAACTGCCAAACGTGCCATTACTGTCAAGGAAATTCGCAAGATAGAGAAATTGGACTTGCCAAGAGGTTTCTCCCTTGACAAGGCGCGAGACCTGTTTCTTATCAGTTTCTATCTGCGTGGAATGGCATTCGTAGATATGGCATTTCTGAAGAAGACAGACTTGAAATGTAGTATGGTAAACTACAACCGTCGCAAGACCCACCAAAACCTCAATATTGAGTGGATGAAACCGATGCAAACCATCATCGACAAATATGCCGAGCAAACCAAGGACTCTCCTTATCTGCTACCCATCCTGACAGGCAAGGAATCCTCTCCATACACCGCATACCGCAAGGTGGAGCACAACACCAACTATAACCTGAAGAAAATTGGTGAGATGGTAGGCTTGAAGATACCGCTCACCACCTACGTGGCACGCCATACCTGGGCAAGCGTAGCCTTGCACATGAACATACCGATAGCCACCATCAGCGAGGGTATGGGGCACAACTCCTTCAAGACCACACAGATTTACTTACAGTCGTTAGACATGGCAACTATCAACGAAGCCAACGAGCGAATCATAAGAAAGATTTTAAAAGATTTGTAAATAAATGGTAGCATTTACGCCATCCCGAAATGATGGGGGAAATGTTTAGCAAATTTCACGCTTTCTTCTTATAAAAGAGCGAACTCGCTACAAAAATACGAAAATTAGTTGGATTACATGTTAGATTTTATCATTTTCTGTTAGTCATTCTAAAAAAATCACGCAAATGTTTAGCAAATCTGACTTGGATGATTTCTCCAAGTGGCAGATTTGCACTTGTTTCGGCTGTTTTTGCTCTTTTATAAGAAGAAAGTGTAACGAATGTAAAATACATATGCAAAAGCTGTAATGTCTGATACTCATAAATACGAGATTAAGATTATGCACGACAATAACAAATTGACTAGGCTTTCACAACTATCATGTATGGTTGTAGCTAATTACATAAAGTAGAGCAGAATTTATGAAACCGGATGGTACGAATTCTTTTTCTACAGCCGACGAGAAACGTGTTTCTCAAGAGGGCAACCACTTTACTGAGCCAGACGTAAAGACTGGTTCAGAGGTAAAGAAGTGTCTTCAATCGGACGGAACCACATGGTCGTATCTCTTTGTGCATCATAGCAAAGTGAAGGGCATGGAAGCGCAGTTGACCAAAGACGGTAGAACATATTTTGTGCATAAAACTATAAGGTATTTCAAGAGAATGGGCAAGCAGAAAGTGCAGCACAAAGAAATACCGACTGTCAGCGGACTTGTCTTCTTCCAAGGCTTTCCCGAAGAGATACAAACCTATCTTGACAAGAAATTCCCTCGCACTCATCTGTGCAAGAATTGTAGCACGGGCAAAGTGGCAGAAATTAAAGATTCACAGATGCGACCATTCATGCGTGTCAACGAGACTGAGCCTGAACGCATCCGTTTCCTGCTTAAACCATTCCATTACTATGCCCGCAACCGCATCCTGCTCCGTATCACCAATGGAGAATTGGCAGGATTGGAAGGCTATGTCATCCGCATCAACCGAGATCGTCGTCTTGTGATGGATGTGGGTGGTATCAGCGTTACCATTGCAGGTGTCCATGCCGAACACTTCGAGGAAGTGGAGCCAAACGGCACATCAATAACAGATTCCAATCCATTCTACCAGCGTAATCTGCAAGAGCGAGAAGCCATCATCGACCGCTACTTCCACCCTGTGAAAACAGCTAATGAGGTCGCTGTCCAAGCCGAAAACATCGACTACCTGCGAGAATATGTGTTGGCAGAGTTGGCACAAAAACGCATGGACATCAACAAGGCATGGAATACCTATACCTTTATCATCAAGGAGATAGGCTACTACTATGCCCCATTTATCGAGCAATTCAAGGAAAACCTCGACCCCATCATGCATGAAGGAGGCAAGGTACTTCAAGAAATGGAACGGATTATCAAAAGTCCTCATATCAGTCCTAACGACAAGACCAGATACGAAAATGACTATCAGGAGATATTGTCGCAATACGAATATCTGTTCTAAAAAGCAATATTATAGTTTCATTATATCACCCACCATTGCCATGACCAAGGACTTGTGGCGCAATATTATGGATGAGGTGAGCGTGAGTGAGGTGATATAAAAAAAGAAAATCACATGAACATAGTAAAAACAGAAATACAAGGCGTTCTCATTATAGAGCCACGCCTCTTCCGTGATGCTCGTGGCTACTTCTTCGAGAGCTTCAGCGAGCGAGTGTTTGAAGAGAAAGTAACTCCAATTCTGGGTCATAGTGTACACTTTTGTCAGGACAACGAGTCTATGAGCTGTTATGGCGTTATGCGAGGCCTGCACTTCCAGCGTCCACCATATACCCAGAGCAAGTTGGTACGCTGCGTAAAAGGCAGAGTCCTTGATGTAGCCGTAGATATTCGCAAGGGCTCCCCTACTTATGGCAAGCATGTGACATTAGAGTTGACAGAAGATAATCATCTCCAGTTTTTCATTCCAAAAGGCTTTGCCCATGGTTTCGCTGTTCTTTCAGAAACAGCCGTCTTCCAGTACAAGTGTGATAACTTCTATCATCCAGAAGCAGATGGAGGTATCAGCATTCTTGATGAAACTCTCGGTATCGATTGGAAAATCCCAACAGAACATGCCAATCTCTCAGAGAAAGATACGAAGCATGCGATGCTGAAGGATTTTGATAGTCCGTTCGATATCAACGTGGATTTATACTAATAATACGTAGCCTCCGCACCTTGCTTCCACAAGATGAGGATGGCAATGCCAATGTAGGCAAGGATTATCCGACTGTACGAATGCAAGAACTGCGTGGTTCATGCAGCCGATGAAAGTAAGGTGGTAGTTCAAGGATTGGATGGCTATATTGTAGCCGAGAAGGAATGGACAGCTGCTTGCTCTTTGAAGGAAGAACAGAGAATTAAAGAATTTGGAAAGTAATATATGTCAAATCAAACATCAGATAATAATAAGCGAATAGCGAAGAATACTGCGGTATTGTATGTAAAATTGATACTATCTGTGATTATAGGTCTTTATACGTCCCGTGTAATCCTTCAAGCATTAGGTGCTTCGGATTATGGTTTGTATACTATTGTTGGAGGTATTGTTTCAATGATGAATTTTCTAGGTGTCACCATGATGTCTGTAACTTATCGGTATATTGTAGTGGAGTTTGGAAAAGGAGAAGAAGGAGATCCTAGAAAAGTATTTAATACTTCATTAGTGATACATATAGCCTTGGTCTTGTTACTTTTGATTGTAGGTGAAACTTTTGGAGTTTATTTTATAAGAAATATTGCGAATATTGATACTTCAAAAATAAGTGATGCGCTATTTGTCTTGCACCTTAGTTTAGCTGCAACATCTTTTGTTATCCTTAGTGTGCCATTTAATGGTTTGATAGTCGCACGTGAGAAATTTGTATTTACATCAGTTGTAGAAATTGGTAGGACATTGCTGAAGTTAGGAATGGTTATAGCTCTAGCATATTATTGTGGCAACCGATTGAGGATGTTTGCCATTATAATGGCGATATTTAATATCATATTGCCTGTTAGTATGTATATCTATTGCTTTATAAAGGATAGAGAAATCGTAAGATGGCAATTTAATAAGAAGCGTTCTGATTATAGTGGTATTTTAGGATATGCTTTTTGGATTATGATAGGTGCTGTAGCTTCCATGGGACAGAATCAAGGTTCCAATATGATAATTAACTTGTTCTTTAATACAGTGGTTAATGCGGCGTTTGGTATAGGTTTCCAAATTAACAACTATGTGATGATGTTTGTTCAAAGTCTTAATCAAGCTGTGGTGCCCCAAATAATGAAAAATCAAAGTGGACATAATACTGAACGTTCTTTATTTTTGCTATATACTATTGGAAAATATGCATTTTTTATAATGCTTATTCCTGTAGTTCCACTAATACTCAATATTGATTTTGTCTTGAAGATTTGGCTAAAAGACGTACCTCCATATACAAATGTATTTGCTTCTTTGCTTCTAATTGCTGGATTGATAAGAACATTGGGAGCAGGATTTGACTCTTCAATACAGGCTTCTGGTAAAATAAGGAAAAATCAAATATTTTATAGTTGTTCTTATCTTTCTGTTTTGCCTGTATCATACATTCTTTTTAAATTTAATTCACCTGCATATGTTTCTATAATTTGTTTAATTATTGTTGCATTTATAGTTTTGATTTTTCAAGCGAATTATTTGACAAGGATTATATCTTTTGATATTGGATGTTATATTAGGCGAACAATTATACCATGCATTATGGTTTTAATTTGCATCTTCCCTTTGATAATTATTAAAATTATATGGAGTAATATAGGTTTTGTTATATTTTTTATACTTTGTACATGTTGGGTATTAGCGGACATTTTTATATTAGGTCTTTCAAAAGATGAAAAAGAAAAAATACATTCAATAATAGTAAAAACAATTAAGTTAAAAATATGAAAGTGGTTCTTCTAGCCGGTGGCTTCGGCTCTCGTATTTCAGAGGAATCTCAATTCAAGCCAAAGCCAATGATTGAGATTGGTGGTATGCCTATCATTTGGCATATCATGAAGGAATATGCCTATTATGGTCATACTGAGTTTATTATTTGTGCTGGATATAAGCAAGAGTACATCAAGGAGTGGTTTGGTAACTATTTCCTTCATAATTCGGATGTGACTTTTGATTATCGTCATGGCAAAAATGAGATGACAGTTCACCAGACTAATATGGAACCTTGGAAGGTGACAGTTGTGGATACAGGCTATAATACAATGACTGGTGGTCGTATCAAACGTATTCAGAAATATGTTGGTGACGAACCTTTCTTGATGACATATGGAGATGGAGTTTGTGATGTTGAAATAGACAAACTGATAGAGTTTCATAAAAGTCATGGTAAATTGGCAACACTTACTGCTGTAAAAATGGCACAGGATAAGGGCGTGCTTGATATTCAGGATGGAGCCGTTAAAGCATTCCGTGAAAAAAATGCTTCTGATGGTGCGCCTATCAACGCTGGTTATATGGTACTCGAACCACAGGTATTTGATTATCTAATAGATGATGCCTGTGTATTTGAGAAGGTTGCACTTACCAAATTGGCAGAGGAAGGTCAGTTAATGTCTTATATTCATGAAGGATTCTGGCAGTGCATGGATAATATTCGTGAAAAGAACATGCTCGAAAAACTTCTTGCTGAAGACAAGGCTCCTTGGAAGCGTTGGGAACGTTCTATTCCTAATCTTGAATATAAGAACAGAATGACGAAGGGAGAATAATTATGTCACAGATAGATAAAGTACAGATTATTAATCGTCGCCTGATTGCAGATGAGAGAGGCTGGTTCCTTAAAGCCATTACTGGCACAGAGGAAGGTATTCCAAATCATACAGGTGAGGTGTATTTGACTATGGGCAGACCTGGACAAGCTAAGGGTGGGCATTATCATCCAGAGGCAGTCGAATGGTTTACTATTATTCAAGGAAGTGCAGTCTTGAAATTGGAGGATATGGAAACTCATGAACGTAGAGATATAGAAATGTCTTTAGAAAAAGCTATTACTGTTTTCATTCCAAATAACGTAGCCCATATAGTCGTAAATAATAGTGATAAAGATTTTATTCTTTTGGCTTATACAGATAAGTTGTATGACCCAAAGGACACAATAGCATATACCATTAAATAAAAACAATGATAGATATATTCGATAATTTCTTCCTTGGCAAGCGTGTGCTTGTCACAGGACATACAGGTTTCAAAGGTAGTTGGCTTTCCATTTGGCTGCATGAGTTAGGTGCTGAGGTTGTAGGAGTTTCACAAGAACCTTTTACCAACCGTGACAATTATGTATTGTCCGGCATTGGTCAAAAGATGATGGCAGATTTGCGTTCTGATATCTGCGATGGTCATAAGATGAAGGAGATATTTCAAAAGTATCAGCCTGAAATCGTTTTTCATCTTGCGGCTCAGCCTTTGGTGAGATATAGCTATGAACAACCTGTGGAAACATACGAGACTAATGTAATGGGAACCATCCATGTGATGGAGGCAATCCGCGCAACAAGTTCCGTTAAGGTAGGAGTTATGATTACCACTGACAAGTGCTATGACAATAAGGAGCAGATGAGAGGTTATAAGGAAGATGATCCTTTTGGAGGTTATGATCCTTATTCTTCCTCAAAGGGTGCGTGTGAGATTGCTATCCAATCCTGGAGAAGAAGTTTCTTCAATCCTGAGGATTATGGCAAGAAGCATCATGTGAGTCTTGCTAGTGTGAGAGCTGGCAATGTAATTGGTGGTGGTGATTGGGCTTTGGACCGTATCATTCCTGATTGTATCAAGGCGTTGGAACAGGACAAGGTGATAGATATTCGTTCTCCTAAAGCGATTCGTCCTTGGGAGCATGTATTGGAACCTTTAAGTGGATATATGTTGCTTGCCAAGAAACAATGGGAGAAACCTACTGAGTTTTGTGAAGGATGGAATTTTGGTCCAGAGTCTGAATCTGTAAGTACCGTATGGGAGGTTGCCACAGAGTTGATAAAGAATTATGGTAAGGGGCAACTGAAAGACTCTTCTGATCCTAATGCTGTGCATGAGGCAAAACTCTTGATGCTGGACATCACCAAGGCAAAGACCAAGTTGGGGTGGAAGCCAAGAATGAATATGCAGCAGTGCATGCAACTTGTTGCTGACTGGTACAAGCGTTATCAAACAGAGGATGTTTATCAGCTCTGTGTAGAGGAAATAGAGAAATTTATCAATTATTAAATATTTAAGAAAATGAATGTAGCAATTATTGGATCCAATGGCATGCTGTCAATGGCTCTTACAAAATACTTTTATGCGCAACCTGATACCATAGTAAATGTTTATGGTTTGGATGCTCCTAAGGGATATGAATGTACAAACTTTTATCAGATCAATCTTTTAAAGGATAAGCTGGACTATGATAAGTTGGTTAAGGCTGATGTTATTGTCTATGCTTCTGGTGCTGGTGTTCAAGCTGCTTTGAAAACAGATTCATCATTGATGTATGCCTTGAACGTGAATGTCCCTGTAGAAATGACCATCCAACTGAAGAAGCATGACTATAAGGGTATTTATGTTTCATTTGGCTCTTATATGGAGATTGGCTTAAACAATGAGGATGGAAAGGAGTTTGATGAGGACGATGTCATTTGTTCTTCATTGCCAGTGACAAACGACTATGCTCTCTCTAAGCGTTTGTATGGTAGATATATGAAGGATTTGATAGCTGACTATACCCACTTGCATTTCATTCTTCCTAATATGTTCTCGGAGGACGATTTGAAACCTGGCACTCGCTTGGTTCCATACGTTTTGAAGTATTTGCAGGATTACAATGCTGGCAGACCAACTGAGATTCCAAGTTTCAGTGCTGGTACGCAGACTCGTCAGTATATCACCCTTGAAGAAGTGATGATAGTTTTGACTAAGGCATTGGATAAGCATATAGCTTCTGGCATCTATTGTATTGGAGGTGGTGAATTTTTAAGTATTCGTAATTTGATAGAACGCTTGTTTGCCATTTACAACATTCCTTGTAAGGAGGAATATTTTGGAAAGTCTATTCGTAGAGATGGAGATATAAAGTCTCTTCGCATAGATGGAAGTAAGTTGAAGGAAGCTATAGGTTATTTGCCTGATAGTAGTATTGAAGATTTGTTTAAACTAAATTGATGAAAATGAAACAAACAGATGTTCCTGTTCTGTATATAGCTTTTGCTAGACCAGAATATGCCAGACAGAGTTTTAATGCTATTAAAGCCGCAAAACCAAAGAAATTTTATTTTTATTCGAACAAAGGTCGAGAAGGGCATGGAGATGAAATTGAGCGTAACGAGCAAGTTAGATCCATGCTTAAAGAAGTAGATTGGGATTGTGAATTGCATACTTGGTTTCGAGAAGAATCTGTTGACGTTTATACGTCTTTATTTGGTGCTATTAATTGGCTCTTTCAAAATGAAGATTTTGGCATTATTATTGAAGAAGATTGTGTTGCTGCTCCTGCTTTTTTTAATTTTGTAGAGCAAATGCTTTCAAAATATATGCAAGATGAAAGAATTTGGATGATTGGCGGAAGTAATTATATAGAAGGATATAATCCTCATAGGCATGATTATATCTTTTCGCATAATATGTTTATTCATGGATGGGCCTCATGGAAAAATCGCTGGAATAGAGTAGAATGGAACAATGTAAATTTTAAAGAGATGATAGATGAAGGGGTTTTTGATGCCGTGTTTGATACGAAACAACAAAGACAATTTCATAAAGATAGAATTTTAAAATATGATAACTTCGTAAAAAAAACTCATTGTTGGGATATTATTTTTGCGACCACAGGACGTAGCCGAGGTGCTTTGTCTATTTTACCAAAGTATAATCTAATTAAAAATATTGGTATAGAAGGTGTTCATACAAAAAATACTGATATAAGTATCGCAAATAATGATGTGACTTATTTAAAAACAAGCTATGACATATCTGATGAACCAAAATTTGTATTGGCAGATGTTTTGTGGGATGAAAAAGTTTTTCAAGAGTTACATATTAAGCCAAAAAGCTTTTATAATAGAGTTGTTAGAAAAATTCATAAACTGTTATTCGATTAAAAAATGTATACGATTCAAGAAAATGTTCGTATTGTAATTTCTTTATTGAAACAATACAATATTCGATATATAGTTATAAGTCCTGGTGGAACAAATATTCCTATATCCCAGGCTGTTCAGGAGGATTCCTTTTTTAAGTGTTATTCCGTGCCAGATGAGCGAAGTGCCATGTATTTTGCGATAGGCTTACACCTTCAGACAGGAGAAATTATTGCAACATCATGTACAAGTGCACAAGCTACTCGTAACTATGTGCCTGGCTTGACAGAGGCTTTCTATAAGCATACTCCTATTTTAGCTATTACAACTGCAAAACTTGAAAGATTTCAGTATCAAGATTATATGCAAGCACCTGATCAATGTTCTCTTCCAAAGGATGCAGTGAAAGCATCATTTGATTTACCTCCAGTTACGGATGATAATACCCGTATGCAGGTTTATCATAATGCTAAGGAAGCTATATTAGAGACTATGCATAGAAATCCCGGACCTATACAGTTAAATATCCGTATTGTGGATGCCCAGCAAGGTCAATTTGAAAATGTTGAATTGCCTGCAATAAGACCATTGTATCGTTATATGGCGTGGGATGATTGGAGTGATGTGGAACTGTCTAACAAAAAGGTTTTGGTTGTCATAGGAGAACATCGAGTTTTTTCTGAAAGAGAAAATAAAACTATCGAAAAATTCTGTGAAGGAATAGATGCAGCTGTCTATGTTAATCATCTTTCCAATTATCATGGAAAGTATAGCGTTTCTGCAAACCTTTTGGTCTCAAGTGGTGGCTTTAGTCTATTGAAGCCAGATGTGCTCATAACCATAGGAGGACAGACTGGAGATTATCCTATTTATGGTGCTTTAAATAGAATAGGTGATGCTGAGCATTGGAGAATTGCAGAAGATGGCAACTATGTAGATACTTATGGTCATCTTACTAAGATTTTCGAGTGTCCTGACTATTATTTCTTTGAAAGAATAGCAAGTAAGGAACGTGTCGAGCATCCGTATTATCAAAAATGGAAGGCTTTAAATGATATGATGAATTATGATGTCGAAATGCCTTTCTCTAATTGTTATGCAGCGCAACAACTTTATAAGATAATTCCACAGCAGAGTATCATGAATTTTGCAATTTTAAATAGTCTCCGTTGTTGGAGTTATTTCCCATTGCATAAATCTATTCAGGGATATGGAAATGTAGCTGCATTTGGTATAGATGGATGCAATTCTATGCTAATAGGTGAAAGTATGAATACAGATGAACTTTGCTTTATAGTTACAGGTGATTTAGCTTTCTTCTATGATATGAATGCTTTAGGAATTCGTCACATTAAAAATAATGTGCGTATTCTTCTCATCAATAATGGAGGTGGTGCAGAGTTCAAAATTATGACGAAGGATTGGAAACAGAAAGTAGCTGTAGAAAACTTTATCTCTGCAAATGGTCATAATGGCAATGCTAAAGGATGGTCTGAGAATTGTGGTTTTAAATATTTGTCAGCCTCAAATAAAGAGGAATTCCAGGTGGTAAGGAATGAGTTTGTTGGTTCTTCTGATAAGCCTGTTATTTTGGAGATTTTCACTGATGAAGATGACGAACCTATTGCAATGCAAACATTGATTTCAGCAAACCGTATCGAAACGTCTTCGGGTAAGTTGAAAAGTGCTATAGCAAATATTGTAGGTGAAACAGGAATCAAAGTTATAAAGAAAATTTTGCGATGAGTATTATACGTAAAATAATAAATAAATTTCATTCTCGTATAGTTCTTAAACCTATTATTGTAGTTAAAGAGCAGAGTGATTTGCTGGCTGGTAAGGTTGCACTTGTTACTGGTGGTAGTTCTGGAATAGGACTAGCTATAGCAACAGCATTGATGTCAGCAGGTGCAAAGGTCTATATTGTAGGAAGAAATAAAGAGAAATTGAAAATTGCTGCAGAAAAGATTGGTGGAGCATCATTTATCACTTTAGATATAAATGACGTTTCTGCGATGGAATCGGCAATAGAGCAGTTTTCTGAAAAAGAGAATATAGACATTTTGGTGAATTCTGCAGGTATGCATGGAAATGATCCATTTGGTGCCGTTACAGAACAGACATTTGATGCTGTGATGAGTGCAAATGTAAAGTCTCTATACTTTATAAGCCAAGCTGTAGCTAACCAGATGATTGCGAAAGGTATTCAAGGACATATACTCAATGTAAGTTCGGCCTCGAGTATTAAACCATCATGGACTCCATACGAGATTAGCAAACGTGCTGTAAATGGAATTACTGAGGGTATGGCTCACAAACTCATTAAATATGGTATTGTTGTAAATGGTATAGCTCCAGGACCTACGGCAACTCCCATGATGAATCGTTCTTCTGATATATCTTGGCCTGGAAATCCATCTGGTCGCATGTCGACAACTGAGGAAATTGCAGCCTTGGCATTGTTTATGGTTAGTGGCAGAGGTGATGGAATTGTTGGAGATACATTCTTTATGACAGGTGGAAGTGGAACAATTTGTATAGATAAATAAAAATGAGAGATATACTTTTTTTATATAAGAAGATGTTTACTGTCATGTGGCAAATGATATTCTGTTGCAAACGGAAAATCATTTTAATAGGTTATCCTACCCATGCAAATCTTGGAGATCAAGCCCAACTACTATGTACAAAGAAATGGTTAAAATCAACTTTTCCAGATGGTAAATTGATTGCTATTCCATGCCATAGTTATTTGGAAGGTAATGCTTCTTATCTTATGATTATGCTGTGGTCTTTGGCATTTTCTTTTATTTTTGGATTTTTGCGCTTTACTGTGCGAAAGAATGGTGTCTTTGTTGGGCATAGTGGCTATTATCTTGTAGATCATCATGGAGGGTGGCATAAATTTGTATATGTAGCACGAAAATTTCCTCATAATAGATTCTTAATATTGCCACAGACTTTCAATATGTATAATCCATATTTTACGAAGGTGTTGGCTGAGGCATTCAACTCTAATGACAATATAACTCTTTTGTGTCGGGATGAAGTATCATACGAAAAGGCAAAACAAATTATAAATGAAGAAAAGTTAATGTTATATCCAGACATTGTAACATCACTCATTGGCACAAAGTCTTATGATAACAAACGCGAAGGTGTTCTTTTCTGTATGAGAAACGATGTAGAGGCTTTTTATAGTAAGGATTCTATCGCAAGGTTTAGGGAACGTTTCACCTGTAAGACAGCGTTGACAGATACTACTATTTGTGTATCGGAAAAAGAGATGGCAAAAAATAGACAGAAACTTGTTTTTCAGAAGATAGAAGAATTTTCTCATTATAAGTTGATAATTACAGATAGGTATCATGGTACAATATTTTCTCAAATTGCAGCTACTCCTTTGATAGTTATAGCTTCTGCAGATCACAAATTAAGTAGTGGAGTAAAATGGTTCCCTAAAGATTTATTTAAAAGTCATATATATTATGCAAAAAGCTTAGAAGAGGCTTATGACTTAGCCCAAAAAATCTTGAGGGATAATGATATAAAATATTCTGTACCTACTTATTTTAAAGATAAATATTGGGATAAATTAGCAGAATACATAAGATGATAACTACAAGAAAAGAGTTGAAGGAGTATCTTGAATCAGATGCAAAAACTTTTGGTTTTAAAGATTCTTTTATTCGAAGATTAAGACAGCACTTGGTTGATCCGATGCATTGGCAACTTCCAAATTGGATGGTTGTGAAGGAATTGCGTTTGTCAGAATATTATTTCAATAACCGCAAAAAGTCTCCTTTTTATTACCTTATGTATGTCTATCATATACACAAATTACAGAGGTTGTCATTGAAAACAGGTATTCAGGTACCATTAAATATAATAGGAAAAGGATTCGCTATTTGGCATTTTGGAAGTGTAGTCATAGGTGCAGACAGTATTGGTGATAATTTTAAAATTGGTGTAAATACGTTAATAGGGAAAAAAACTGTTAATGGCAAAGGCCCAAGGATTGGAAACCATGTATATCTTTGTTCTGGCTCTATGATAATCGGAGACGTCACGATAGGTGACAACGTTACTATTGCTCCCAATTCTGTCGTAACAAAGAATGTGCCTTCCAATTGTATAGTTGGAGGTACACCTGCAAAAATCATTAAGTATTATGATTAGTTCATACAAGGAATTGAAGTTTTATATCAAGGCTGATGAAATCATGAATGATTTTTGTCAACCTTGGTACAAGACAATAGCGCATGTGAATATTCGCAAAAGATGGTTGAAAACATATCGGATTGTAGAATGGTTGTTTTATGGAAAGCAGAATCATAAATGGATGATATTACCATATATCTATTATTCTCGTAAGTTAGATAAGCTAAGTTATCTTTGTGGGTATTCCATTCCACTAGGCTGTTTGGGGTATGGCATTTTTTTGGCTCATCATGGTACATGTGTAATCAATGGCAGGAACCGAATAGGTAATTACAGTTGTGTGTTTAATAATGTTTGCATTGCTGATGGAAACATTAAAGAACTTGGAATAGGTGTATTTTATGGAACCGGTACAGTTGTAGCTAAGACTGTCACTATAGGAAATGGTTGTAAAGTATCAGCTAATTCTTTTGTGAATAAGTCATATCCTGATAATAGTCTTATTGGGGGGGCACCTTCTAAGTTGTTAAGAGAAAATATTACTCCTTGGTTTCATGAAGAACCATATTTTTCTAGGTACAAAGAAATAGAATCTTTGCGAAAGAATTTTGGTTTATAAAAGATAATTATATGTCAACAATTATTTATGTGCACACTGGGGATTCTTTTTATCTATTGCCTAATTTGTTACATACGAGAGCATATAATCCAAATGCAAAAATTATTTTGCTTGGAGATAAGAAGAATGCTTATGTTGAAAAATGGGGATTTGAGCACTTCTTGTTGGATGAGTATATGAATCAAGCTCATCTGTTTGAAAAAGTGTATGTTCATTATTCTCCGAATTCTTATCAGTTTGAATTATTCTGTTTTCAACGTTGGTTTGCTGTTTGTGAATTTGTTCAAAAGCAGAATATTGAGAGATTCTTGGTTTGTGATACAGATGCATTTTTATGTTGTAATATTGACGATGAATTTGATAAATATTCAAATGTGGATTTTACCATAACAAGAAATGGTACACCATGTTTTACGTATTTTTCGAAAGATAGCATAAAACGTTTTGTAGAATATATCACCTGGTGCTATACGAGTGAAGTAGGAAAGAAACGTATAGAAGATTATCATCAACGTCTTGTTGATAGTAATAAGGATTATGGCATATCAGATATGTCTGCTTTCGTTGCATGGGAACAATTGGATGGTGCAATGGCTATCCATGTAGATGTTCCCAATAAAAGTATTGCTTATGACCACAATTTTATAGATGTAAATGATGGATATAAAATGGATGGTAGCCATAAACTTATAGCTTGGGAGAATGATATTCCTTATGAGTATCTTGCTTCTACAGGAGAAAAGATAATGATAAAAGGTATTCATTTTCAAGGAAAAGCTAAATATTTGATTCATAAAATGATTCCCTATAAGTATATAAAACCTGTATTAGGTTTTTATTTAAAGGAAATCGTGAAGTATAGATTGAGAACCTTTAAACACAAAATTTTGAAATCATGAGAATACTTTGGTGCACACATTCTTTAGCGGGATTTAAGAAAGAAATTGGCGGATATAATGGATGTGGATGGATTACATCTTTATTAGATGAATTCAAGAAAGTTAATAATATAGAAATAGGTATTGCTTTCTTTTTTCATGAACAAGTAAAAAGTGTTGTTCGAGATGGTATCAGATATTTTCCACTTTTTCAGCGACATATTAGTGCTTTTGATAAAATCAAAACTTTTTTGGGGGATTATTCTGCTTGGGTTAACGAGGAATCAGTACATCTTGATGAACTTAGTAAAGTAGTTGATGAATTCCAACCAGACATTATTCATGTATGGGGAACAGAAACGGATATGGGACTTATATCGAATATTGTTGATATCCCTGTAATTGTACATTTACAAGGATTGCTTCATCCTTATGCAAATGCATTGTTTCCTCCTGGTGTGTCAAAGAAAACTTTTGTTTTCAAGGATGGTTGGAACCCTCTCAGAATAATTAAAAATCTTAATGGCCTTCATTATTGGAAATATAAAGCAGAAAGGGAAATTCGCATATTTAAGTCTTGTAAGTTTTATTTTGGTCGAACTCATTGGGACAAAGCTGTTAGTCTTTTGTATTCGAAAGGTAGAAAATATTTTTTTTGCAGCGAAATGCTTAGATATGAATTTTATTATAGTGAAGTATGGGAATGTTCCCAAAATAATGTTTTCCAAATTATTTCGACAATTTCTTCTCCTTTGTATAAGGGAATGGATATGGTTTTAAAGACTGCAAAAATATTAAAAGAGTTTGGAGATATTAAGTTCGAATGGAAAATCATTGGCATTACGCAAGCAAGCGTACAAGAGAAATTGGTAGGGATAAGAGGAAATGATGTTAATGTTAAATATTTGGGAGTGAAAACTGCGAATGAAATTCTTTCTTTAGAAATGGATTCTCATTTATATTTTCATCCTTCATATATAGACAATAGCCCTAATAGTGTATGTGAAGCACAAATGATAGGTATGCCAGTTATGGCAGTAAATGTGGGAGGTGTGTCAAGTATTTTGGACGATGGGCGTATGGGATGGTTGCTTCCAAGCAATGAACCTGATATGGCAGCTTCATTAATAGTTGAATTGTCAAAAAAACGGGATATTTTAGTACAAAAAAGTGAGTTTACAAGATTAAAGGCCAGAAAACGACATCAGAAGGATGCAATCATAAATTCGTTAATGGATGGCTATCATGATATGATGTTAAAATAATTATGACAAAACTAATTGTATATTTAATAATATTACTGCCTCTTATCTTTAGAGCCCCCCAAAAAAACAAAGCATTATGGTTTTCTTTTGCTCTACTGTTTGTTCTTTTTGGATGTCAATATGAGATGACAAGAGATTGGCCTGTATATGTAGAAAGATGGTTGGTCGCAACACAAGATTATCGAACAGGTGGCCGCGACTTAGAGCCTTTTTATAAAGCAGTAATGTCTCTATGTAAGCCATTTACCTATTTTGGCTATTTAATGATTTGCGCTGTGTTCAATCTATGGGTATTCAAGAAATATTTGGATAAATATGTTCCGGTAAAATTGGCATGGTTGACCTTGGCAATATTCTTATTACGCACTAATTTTGCTTTTACTTATATAGATACTAATCGACAGACCTTGGCTATTACTTTGTGTATGGTTGGTATTTATTGTATTATAAACCCTCTTGATCGGATTAAATCTAAAAAAGTACTCTATCTTCTAAGTGCAGCATTGTTTTTGGCAGCAGTTTCTACACATACATCTGCAGTGATAGCCTTGCCAATTTTCTTCTTTCCATGGATATGTGAACATATTAAGAACTCAAAGTATCTTTGGGGATTTATGGGATTGTATATAGCATCTTATTTTATCAATTATAGTGCTATATCGGATATTGTAGGAGCATACATGATGGGAAATGAGGATTTGTCAACCTTTTCACAATATGCAGATGAAATCTCAGAACGATCAAAATCTGTTGTAGAACAAGGTATTTATGCAACTCTGTTATTCTTCTTGATTTATCTTTTTGATAAGTTTAAAGCTCAAGAAAAACCACTGGTATTAGCGGTGATTGTTTTTATTTCATTGCAAGGATTTGCTATGTATACGATGTTGAGAGCATTATTTTTTTATCAGGTATATTCAATTTATGTTATACCTATACTTGCAAGTAAAATGGCAGAAAAAAAAGGAGCTCCAAGGTTTTTGACCTATCTGTTTTTTGCCGTTTTCATTTTATATTGCATATATAGTTTTAATTCTACTATGGCAGGTGAAAATATGGAAAACTGGAAGCATTTCCAAACTATATTCTCTGCTCCAAGCTGGATGTAGCTGTATTGTTATTAAACAATATGTATAATCATGCCAAATAAATTCTTTAGTAATAAAAAAAGAATCAATAGTGTTTGGTCACTTGCGAAAATGAAATAACGGATTTATTAGATAAAAAATGTTTCCTAAAATATCAGTAATAATAGTAACTTTCAATTCTTCAAAAGATTTGGAAGGAGCAATAGTGTCTTTTTTAAAGCAAGACTATAGTAATAAGGAATTAGTGATTATAGATGGTGGTAGCACGGATGGAACTGTCGATATAATTAAAAGATATGAACAGCAAATAGGTTATTGGTGTTCGGAGCCAGACAAAGGTATTTATGATGCCATGAATAAAGGATGGCGACGAGCTTCTGGTGAATATATGCTTTATCTCGGTTGTGATGATAGGCTTTTGGATGGTGCTTTATCTGCTTTGGCTGACAATGCAAATGATGCAGATTTGGTCTTTGGTGACGTGAAGTGTTTCCATGCTGGTGGTATCATACGTGAGAGAATAACAACGTTGAATTTCGATGTAATACGTAAACATGCAATTTTCTCACATCAGTCTCTTATTATGCGAAGAAGTATTTTTGAGAAATATGATGGTTTTGATTGCAAATATCGCATTCTTGCAGATTATCATTTGATACTTCGTGCTTATCTGGGTGGCGCTAAAATGCAATATGTGCATAAGTTCATTTCGCTTTTTAACATGGGGGGCGTGAGTGGATTTACTTACAAAAGCGACAAAGAGAAATTGCGTATTCACACAGAGTTGAAATCTATTCCATATCCAAAGCTATATTACATATTTAATATATGCAAGAAGAGTTTGCAAATCATTAAAAACAAATGGCTCAAATTATGAGACGCCTTATAGTTTTCTTTTCCTGGCAGTCTGACATCCCTCAAAATCATTCTAAGATAAAGAATGGATTGGAGAAAGCTTGTAAAAGGTTGAGTAAGGAGCTGTGTTGCGAGGTAGTCTACGACGAATCTACCCGTGGTGAACCTGGTTCCCCAAAAATTGATGATGCTGTGGAAAAGAAAATTGATTTGTGTGATGTTTTTGTTGCTGACGCTACGCCAATAACAGAACATCATGGAAAACTGTGTCCAAACTCCAATGTTATGTATGAGCTTGGACGTGCTCGGGCCATACATGCATGCCAGAGAATAGTGACTTTGGCTGCGAAGGGAGATTGGGAAATCAAAAATCTTCCTTTCGACATCAATCATACCGTTATTCCTCCTGTGGATATTGATAATATAGATGGGTTTTATCATCTGATAAAGAGTTCGGTCAAGTTTGCATACGATTCTCCAGAAACAATATTTTTACATGATGATAGAGTATTGTATTCTGATTACCAAATTCAAAAGAATATTAATTCGGGAAAATATCTTCCTAATACATTTTTAGAAAAACGTAATCTGAAGGAACATCTGAGATATTTTGCGGATCCTTATCTCTTCTCATCATATATTGCGGACAAGATATACCGTTTTAATTTCCATAGACTCAATCGTGGCAAAAAAATATGGAACAAGCCTAGATTTAACTTTAATGCTAAGCAATTTCAAATTGACAGTTCTGCATCTAGTTTTATCAAACTTTATGAATCTGTCCTGCGGCTTAAAGACTATCTGGCAAACAAAACAGATGAACTTTATCATGGTTCAAACGAGAGCTATTTGAATTCGTCTAAATGCAGGCGTCGCTTAGAAGACCTGTCTTTCTTGACTTCGCAGATATGTTTATTGACAGGTAATGCTGGACAAGGAAAGACTAACTTTATTTGCGACTTTGTACAAAATGTGCTTCTTAAAAGGCATATCCCTTTTATATACGTCAATGGTTATGAGATTGATTCTGTAGATATCGAAAGGACTTTAGTAAAAGCTATTTGCCCAACATTGGATATCTCTTTTGAGAAACTTATGGAGCAACTTACACTGTACAGTTCATCTAAACGAAAACCTGTTATCTTTGTCATTGATGGTTTAAATGAAAATCCTCATCCAGATGATTTTTGTAGGATGTTAGTTGCATTCTTAAAAAGACTTTTGGCTTATGATTTCTGTAAAGTTATCATGACTTGTAGAAGTGAGTATCTCGAAGAAAACTTCCAAGAGTTAACTGAAACCTTTAAAAATAAGATGATGGTAGAAAAAAACATCTATCATCATTTGAATGAGGACGATATTGATACGTTGCTTAAAAGATACTTTAAGTATTTCAATATCACCGCTCATTTGGATGAAGCTGTGAAGAGTATCTTGACAGAAAACCTGTTGCTTCTTCGTATATTTTGTGAAGCCAACAAATACAGAAGGTTAGGTAGAGTCAATCATATTAATAGAGATGAACTCTTCACGGTATATTACGATACGATGTTGACTCGTGTTGCGGATGCTCCTGATTGGGAAGGGAGAAGAGATTTCAGACGTAGGAAAATTAAAGGTTTCTTTACCGTTATACTTAAGCGGATGATTGAAGCAGACAAATTCTTCAATGTCTCATTGGATGATTTGCTGGAAGACATGAACCAAGAAGATGAGAACATGCTGTTGCGGTTTCTGGATGAGAATATTTTGCTTCGAAAAGATTTGGCAAAGGATAAAGAAATGGCAGAAAATGATGAAGTGGTGAATTTTACTTATTATGCATTCCGTGACTATATGTTGGCTCATTATATCCTAAATATGCCTAGGGATAATTTTGAACAACAGAAAAAAATAATTAAAAAGTTTACTGATGATGGGCATCAGCTGAAAGAGGGAATTATTCCATATTTATTTGTGCATGCCAAGAACACTGCCAGTGAAGAATTATGGGATTTTCTGAAAGGATGTCCTTGGTATGTATCAGCTTTTGAATCTTATGTATGGGAGACGGATGAATCTAAAGTTTCAGATGAGGACATTGGGCTCTTGCTGCAATTACTTAATGAAAATCCTTACAATATAGCAAGGAATCTGCTTTATTGGGGCAGATGGAATACAGAAGTGCATCCAAAATTGAATATTAAGATTTTGTTGGAATATGTAAGCAAACTCGAAGATGGCACTTTAGAAAAATGGGTTGAGAAGATTTGCTGCAGTACAAACAAGAAATACTACTGGGGGCATGAAGGGCAGACTGAGCGTGAGAGATTCATTGAAATGGTTAGAAGTTTATTGAGAAATTCCCAATTCTTTGAATATAAAGATTCAGAACTTGTGTTTGAATTTTACGCTTATGTAGCTTCTGTCTCTGATGTTAAAGCTAAGGAAGTCTATCGTCAATACATTAGGCAAACTAGTAATATTGAACAAGTCCAGCATATTTTTCATACAACCAAAAGTGAAAACCTAAAGGCATGGATGAATCAACTAATCACATTGTTATGAAGATATTTACTTATGATTACTGCCGATATATCATGGTGGTTAATCGAAATTTGACGAAAGACGATTTCCTTGACAAGGCTGGCATCCGAGGTGGTTATGCAAAGGATATGTTTAGCCGCATATACGACAGCATTTTTTCAGAATCAGAAGATTTGGTGGATTCGTATGAAAAATATTATAGCCAAGAATTTGATTCATTAGGACTGATGCTCGAAAAGAAATACAATGTTCCTAAAGAAAATGTAGATATGTTTATTCAAGATTTGCGCGAAAATGCAGATTATACATTGATAGGCTTTGACTCTTTGTCTTATGGAGAGAATATTGATAATCTGTTCAGCTCAGGTATTTTTGACAAGCGTTTTGATCAACTGCTATTGATGAAGTTATGAAGATAAAGACAGATTTTGTAACAAACAGTTCTTCTACATGTTTCGTTGTAATGACGAAAGAAGAGCTGACACTACCACAGTTTTTACGATTGGTTGGAGTGAATAATGATAGCATGTTTGTAGATGTGTTTACTAAACTATACCAATGCTTTAAGGATGATTTGACTCCACTTGAACAATCAATGACTGATTATCAATGCGAAACTATCGAGGATTTTGTGAATAAGCGTTCTTTGAGTCCTGGAACTGTGGAGCGGATAAAGAAGACTATCGAAAAAGGCTTGAATGTCTATGTGGGTGAAATGTCAAGTGACAATAATGAAATTGAAACTTTTTTCTGTTGCGACTCGTTTGTGATAGAAGGTGACAACGTGATATATGATGCAACAAATGATGCGTGGTGATCTGATACTCCAGAATCATACCGAGCAAGGGTATAAAGTCATGTTTAATACAAAGACAGGAGTATTTGTTCGAATGGAAAACGATGGAGAACAAGAGCCGTTTTGGTGTAAAGATGGTCCAGAACTTATTGATTTGTCCATCACTAATTATTGCGGTCGTGAATGTGATTTCTGTTATCGTCAGTCCAATAGAAATGGGACTCACATGCAGATGTCTGATCTTGAAAATATCATTTGCCAAGCTAAGGATGTAGGTGTCTTGCAGATTGCCCTTGGTGGTGGTAACCCTAACCAGCATCCAAGGTTTGTAGAAGTGCTGAGACTGATAAGATCTTCTGGCATAGTTCCGTCTTATACAACTAATGGTATGGGGCTTACTGATGATATCTTGAAAGCAACTGCCGAATATTGTGGTGCAATGGCAATAAGTCTCTATCCGCCATATAGTGTAGAACAATATTCTGCGTTGGTTGACAGGATCGCTTCATTTGACATTAAACTTAACATGCATGTAATTCTGAAAGCTGACACTATAGAGCTGATGACAGATTGGTTGCAGAAAGCCCCGCCTTTCTTTTCAAAACTCAATGCCATCATTTTCTTGAATTACAAGCCGATAGGTGTGGAACGGAACTATTTTGTAAGAGACAGGGCAAAATTAAAGCGTTTCTTTGAAGCAGCCAACGAATGTAGGAGCGTAAAGATAGGTTTTGATAGTTGTTCCATGTCTGGTGTCGTTCAATGGATGAAAGACGTAAAACCTGTATTCTTGGAATCTTGTGAGGCAGCACGTTTTTCAGCCTTCATATCAGAAGATATGAAAATGTATCCATGTTCTTTTATGGTTAATACTAATATGTATGCCAATTTGCGAGAAATGAGTTTAATGCAAATATGGCAGGAGTCAGAGGCTTTTAAAAATTATAGGAATTCAATGCAAACACATGCATGTAGAGAATGTGATTTTCTGCATATCTGCAATGGTGGTTGTCGTTTGTTTCCTAAAATAAATATGTGTAATGAAATAAAAAAAATATAATTATGCCAGTAATTCCCCAATCATTAGATAAGGTTTTCTTCACTCAACTGAAAGGTTTGCATAATGTAGAGATTTCGTTTACAGATAAGCCTGTAACAGCGATATTTGGAGTTAATGGCTGTGGAAAATCTACTATATTGCATGCATTGGCATGTTTGTATAGGCCAGATAGTTCCATAGGAGAAAAGAACTATTTCACAAGATTCTTTAAACGTGAGAATGGCGTTTCATGGACAGGAAGTAAACTACGTGCCTATTTCACCATAAGAGGTCATTCTTCTTTTAGGGAATATGGCAAGGCTGGCGACAGATGGACTCCTCGTATAGAAAGCCGTCCACTGAGAGATGTGGTGTATCTTGGAATATCATCATGTGTGCCAGATATAGAGCAAGTGACTGTGACAGTAACCAATTTTGCAATGGGTGCTGCAGAAGATGTACAACGCAAAGAAGAAATGGTTCGTGCAGCATCTGCCATCATGAATTACGACTACAGCAATTATGCAAAGGCTTCGTTCCATAAGAAGAAATATAAAAAAGTAGCTCGTAATAGTGCGACTATCAATTATTCTTCACTGGCAATGGGAGTAGGTGAACAACGACTGTTCTCTATCTTGGACATTCTTTACACCCTTCCTGCTTATTCTCTATTCTTGATAGACGAATTGGATTTGACATTACATACATCGGCATTGATGAAATTAATAGATGAACTGACAAAAGTTGCGCAACGCAAGCATCTCCAAATTGTTTTTACTACTCATCGAGAGGAATTGGCTCTACGCAAGGATATTAATATAAGACATATTTGGAAAACGGCTAATAGCAGCGACACTTTCGTTCTTGACCACACTTCACCAGACTGTCTGCTCAGACTGACAGGCAGAATGGAAAAACTGTTTGAAGTTTATGTTGAGGATGACTTGGCAGAGTATATCGCACGACAAGTGACAAGAGACAATGGATTATTACCTTACACTTCGTTTTTGCGCTTCGGTGCAATAGAGAATGCTTTTGTTGTTGCAGCTGGATGCGACATTCAAGAAGACGATTCCTGCAACAAATTATTTGTGATGGATGGTGATAAATATCGAACAGAGGACGAGCGTATTGCTCAGATGCAGAAATGCTATTCTGGGAATGAGGCTGAACGTGACGCTCGTAGGAGAAGAGCTTTATCGCACATCAAACAGTTTGCGCTTCCTGAAGGAGAACAACCAGAGCATTATTTGTGGACACAACTAAAGCAGACAACTAACGACTTGGCAACATTAGCACAGGAAATTATGGCAGTGGCTGACGACAAACATGCTTATCTGTATGATGTACAGATGAAAAGTGGTGAAAGTCGTGAAGGATTCTTGACGCGTCTTACGGCTATTCTTAATCATGAACCTTTTTGGAAAGAATATGTTTCTGAGTTATCTTCTTGGCTTGACGATAGGAAAAAAGAATTAGGATTGTAGAACATTGAAAATAAATACGAATGAATAATATTGTAAACAAGCGATTAGATTTTATAGATTTAGCAAAAGGCTTCGGAATGCTGATGGTTATATATTTGCATATAACAATCAATTACCCTAGTGAAATCAATATATATGCAGGTTCACGATGGGATAGTTTTGTGCATTCTATGTTCATGCCCATCTTCTTTATATTGTCGGGATATTTCTTTTCAGTAAAACGCCCGTTTAAGGAGTGGATACATAAAAAGATGAAACGTCTATTGGTTCCTTTTGTGATATTTTATCTTTTCACTTATCTTATGAATGTAATCTTGGTTACTTTCTTAGGTGTACATTTGAAAAGTGGTTTTTCATATAGTGATATATTTGTTGTATTTTACAAGGATGTCTATCCAAATTCTGCTATATGGTTCTTGCTTTCATTGTTTTGGACGAGCTTGATTTTGTATGGCATTATGAAGATAACGGATAAGCTATTATTTCAAATAATCCTTGTTTTATTAAGCTTTAGTATGGGAGTGTTGTTGGATAAGACAAATACTAATATACCATTGTATGTAGATACATCATTTACTGCTACCATATTCCTTTTCACTGGTTACCTATTTAAAAGGTTCAGAGTTGTAGAATGTTTGCAAGCAACTTCTAAAACTGTTCAAAATACTTGGATGGTTGGTGTTTTTATTGTTGGCTTTTTGACTTGTTATGTGGGGGGGCAAGGAATAAGTATGGTAAATAATGTAACTGGGCAGCCTATTTGTTTCTATTTTACAGCAGTTGCTGGTAGCTTATCGGTGATAGCTCTTAGTTATATGATTGTGAAACTTCCTGTAATAAGTTATGTTGGAAGATATTCAATGTTGGTACTTTGTACTCATATGTATCTTACCAATGCCTTATCCAGGATTTTTATGAAGTTTGACTTGCTGTTTGTTACAAGTAGCTTGTTGACTTTGATATGTGTATGCCTAAGTTATTATGTGATTGTTCCGATTGTCAAGAAATTTAAAGTTTTGGAGGGATTGTTATGATTGGGAAAAGAATTAAATGGTTGGATACTTCTAGGGGATTGGCATTCTTGATGGTTATATATTACCATTTGTCAACGAGATCAGTAGGTGGTATTGTTCCGTATTTCTCACCGATATTTCTAACAACATTCTTTTTTGTTTCTGGTTATCTTACAAAAAGCGGAATACCGTTTAAGAAGGTGTTTGAGCAGAGAACTAGAACCTTGCTTTTCCCTTTAGTCTTTTTTGGTTTCGGGGGGGGTATTGTGGTAAGTTTAAAAGATATTGAAATTCATGGGATTATAGCTTTACTTGAACCTCTAAAAGGAGTGTTCTATCAATATGGAGAACATCAAACCTTATGGTTTATAGCATCGTTGTATGTTTATAGTCTAGTGTTTCATTTTGTAGATGTGTTGTCAAAGAGTCCTAAGCGTTTGTTAGCATACTCTTTCTTACTCATTGTGTTAAATCAGATTTTAATTTATGTATTGGAGTGTCCTATGTTACCATGGAAAATGAATTACTGTATGTGGGCTTGTGCAATTATGGGAATAGGAAAAGTATATAGAAGTTATGAAAAAGAGATAGACCTAAAAATAATGAGGTGGTATATAGTTTTGGGATTCTTGATTCTTTACTTTGGTCTTCTTTGGCTTACGAAGGATTCTATTGTATTTTGGGGATGTGCAAATTGGGCTAATGCTATTTTGATTCCTTTTTCGGGATTGGTCTGTATGCTATATGTGTCGAAGCGTATAATAGTTAACAATAAAGTGTTACTTTATATTGGTTCTAATACATTAGTATATTTTGCACTTCATCGTCAGGTACTTCATGTCGTGGAAAATCTATTTGAGAAGCTGCCTGTGGTGGCATCAGTATGGATAAATCTTTTAGAGGTATTGCTAATAGCTTTATTGTTGGCAATACCGGCATTTTTGATAAATAAATTTATTCCACAAGTAACTGGTAAGGGTTGGAAACTGTGGAGATAAAAATAATGATTATTTGAAATAAACAAAATAAATTATGGCAAGTTATATTACAGTACTTTTTACAAAACACAAGAAAAAACTTCCAAAGAAGTTTCAAGGAACCATCCTGGATGAATGGATTCGTTATGGATTTATGACAGTTCTCTCTGCTTGGGTATTCCAAGGAATGCTCTATGCTAATTGGCGCGAGAACGTTATAAAAATAGGGTTGGATATAGTGTTGACGGTTGCTTTAGCATTTATTGTTCCATGGTGGATTGGTTTTCTGATAGCTCATACAATCAACTATTGTATCAATGCGCAGGCTAAAGCTATTTTCAATCACATGGGGGCAGGCAATAAACCGGCTGTGGATTTTTATAAAGGCACGCTGGCTATGAAAAAAAGGTTAGAAAAAACAACTTGTCTTCAAGCTGCGGTTGCGTATGGTTCTTTATCTCGTGGTTGCTATAAGCCTACTTCTGACATAGATGTGCGTTTTATTCCGAAAGAAGGTGAATGGAATTTCTGGAAGGCTTGTTTCTGGACTTTGAAGGAAAGAACAATCTCTTTCTTGACTGGCTATCCTTTGGATTCGTATGTGTTTACGCTTGAGCATACAAAAAAAGTGATGCGTAGCGACGAACTTCCTATCATCGTGTTAGAACGAGCTGGAGCAGCAAAAGAACTGTATCCAGAAAGAGTGGAATGGGAGGAATGGTGTGAAATTTTTAAGAAGGAACAAAAGTTGCAATGAAAATAGCACTGACAACTGTTGACTTGGTGCAGGGACGTGAGCGTCTGATGCCTTGGAGAACCGTGATAGAGGTGGCTAAATATGCCAACGCTCATGGACATGAGGCAGAAGTGCTGACACTCCCTGTGCAAAAGGACAATGTGAATTATGAGTTTGAGGGTGTTAAGGTAAAGTCTGCTCCCCGTGACTTTCATGAATTTGCCAATTATGTGAAAGTGAGAGGTTATGATGTGGTAGCTTATCCTACTCCTTGGCGTGAAGGCTTGAAGAATCTATCAGCCTTTAAGGAGATAGGTTGCAAGAAAGTGGCATACTTTCCCGGAGGATCCTATCGCTTGGAAAATATCAAGGCTTTGTGGAAACATGTGGGATGGCAGACGGCAAAACCTTATCTGCTAGACTGGTTAACACCTTATCGCCTTCTCATGGGAAAATTGGGAAATGTAGGCTTCGATAGTGTTGTTGCTCAATCGCCTTATACTGCTGAAACTTGTAAGCGAGGTGGTTTTGGCAAAGTGAGCATGATTGTACCTGGCAAAGATAACTTTGAAAACTTGGAAGAAGATGTCCATGTCTTTGAACGGTTGAAGATAAAGAAGCATAAGTATCTATTGTTTTCTGGAGCACCTGCTCCAATTCGAGGTGCTTCTTTCCTGTTGAAAGCCTTAGATAAGATAGCTAAAGAGAATCCTGATGTTTTTTGTGTATTTTTGATGCGTAAGGATGTTGGTTCAGACTATTCTGTGTTCGATAAAGCTTATCAAGAACTTAAACACAAAGAATGTGTGCAGATTATTTTTGAGAAAGTGAATCGTAACGAGTTGAAAACAGTGATGGCTCATGCAAGAGCTGTAATACTTCCTTTCTTATTGGTTCCTTCTGAAATCCCAATCACATTCTTTGAAGTGTTGTCACTTGGAACTCCTGTAGTGACATTCCGTAATGGTGGAACCACGGATTATCTGAAAGATGGTGTGCTGAGTTCTAAGCCTGGTGATGTAAATGGTTTGTGTGAAAACCTACAATGTATATGGGCGAATGATGAAGACTATCGATTGGCTAGTATAAGAGCGCTGGGCATCATGTCTCAACACCCTTCTTGGGATGAGGTTGGTAAATCATGGCTTGAAGTATTGACATATCAAAAACAATAATATGAAGAAATATTTGGTAATTAGTGGCATTGATGGCAGCGGAAAGACTTCTGTAATCAATGCCTTGAAGGAAGAGTTGGAACGTCAGGGGCATTCCACTCAATATATTTGGATGCGATTCAATCACTATTCTGTTAAAGTGATGAATGCCTTGGCAAGAGTGTTAAAACTGAGTGTACCTGTACACAATGATTTCGGTGATGTCTGGGAACATAGGCTGTATAAGTCACCTTTGTTCTGTAAAATATATGTTTGGTGTAGCTATATAGACAATAGAATTGCGAGAAGAAAGGCTTTGAAACTTGACGCTGATTTCATCATTTGTGATCGATGGGTGAATGATACTTTGATAGATCTCGGTGCTGAATGTCGTATTCCTGAGATTCTTGGTAGTAAATGGTATGGTCGTTTCCAAAAAATATTGCCAAAGAATACTGAGCAATATGTGATAGTGAGAGGTAGAAAAGACATTGTTGATTGTCGTGTAGAGAACCGTACCAATCCAGATTTCCCTTATCGTATGGACTTGTATCAGAAACTTCAACAGAAGGTTGAGGTGCATGTAATAGATAACACAGGGACAATTAAGGAGAGTGTAGAACAGATATTGAGGACAATCAGATAAAGAAAATTATGAAACAAAGAATAGAATATATTTTTTCTATTCCCAAATGATTATATCTGGTTTGTATGTATTTGGATTAGCAGTTTGATTTGTTCTATTGCTTTGCCTACCATCGTTTCTAAGGTGGTAGAGAAGACATCAAATAATTTAAAGATACTAATTGGGTTATGAAAAAAATATTAATGAATCGCTCGTTAAGTCGTAAAATACTGATGGTGAGCGTCACTTATAAAGAAAAAGGACCGAGTGGTGGAGGCGTTTCTTCTGTTATCCAATCTTATTCCTTATATATTGATGGATTGAGGCATATTGCTTCTTGGAAACCTGGAGGAAAACTAAAAAAAATATGGACGGCAGCAAGCTCGTTGTTTGAATTCTTATGTCTGTTGCTATTTGACAGACGGATAAAAATAGTTCATGTACATACTGCTGCATGGGCTTCGTTTGAAAGAAAAAGTCTGTTTATAAGAATGGCCCATCGCTTTGGAAAGAAAGTTATCATACACATGCATGCGGCAGATTTTGTTCCCTATTATGAACAAAGCAATCATCCTAAAAGAATACTTGAAACATTGTACATGGTAGACAAGATGATTGTCTTGTCAAAGTCGTGGTATGATTATTTTGCGAGTATTGGAGTAAAGAAAGAGAGACTCGAGATATTGAATAATATTGTCTCAGAACCAGAGATTTGTCCGGTGACAAAAGATGATAATGTACTTAAGCTACTTTATTTAGGCGAATTGAGTAATAGAAAGGGGGTTTTTGACCTGCTTAATGCTGTTATTGCCAACAAGGAAAAATATGACGGAAAAGTACAGATTCGTTTAGGAGGAAATGGAAACGAAGAGAAAATATCCAAAATAATTTCGGATAATCAACTTGAAAATATAGTAAAGTTGGAAGGATGGGTTGTTGGAGAGAAAAAAACAATTTGTTTGAATTGGGCAGATGTGTATATACTTCCATCCTATAATGAAGGACTTCCGATAGGAATATTGGAATCAATGAGCTATTCTCACCCTATTATTTCGACAATGGTTGGTGGAATACCGGAAGTACTGTTTGACGGTGTCAATGGACGTTTGATACATCCTGGAAATATAGGCGAGATAGCAGATGCCATAAATACCTATTTGGAAAATCCAGCACTTATAGAAAAACATGGAAGGGAAAGTTTTAGAATAGTTCAGGCTTTCTTCCCAGAACAAGTGTTTAGACATTTAATGAAAATATATAAAGAATTACTATAAGATGAATGTATTATTGTGTGGCCAACGAGCTTTTGCAGCGAAAGGTCTGAAAGAACTCTTGATAAAAACTGGTCATGATGTTGATTGTTTCTCACGTGGAGAACTGCAACAGTCTGATCATGATGTTTCTGGTGATATTTATGAAATGTCATCCAATCCATATCTAGATAAAGCTTATGATGTTGTTATCAACTTTATTTTAGTTAAAGGTGGCAGTGTTGAAGATAATCTGAAATATGCTGAAGCTTTAGCTTCATTCTGTAAGTCACATCATGTAAAAAACTTGATTCACATCTCCAGTATCAGCGTTTATTCTAACACTGCAGAATATATAGATGAAGATAGTGAGATAGAATCTGATTACCACAATAAAGGAGGATATGGATCACTGAAAGTTGCAATAGACTTGCGATTAAAAGAATTAATGAATGGCAGTTCTTGTCATCTCACATTTGTACGTCCTGGTTTTATTATAGAAGATGTACAAAAGGTCTCACTTGCAGGCATAGCACTGAAGACCCCATTAGGTTATGTGCTGATGGGTGATAAGAAAACTTCCATGCCTCTTGTTGAAAGAAGTCTTTTACATGAAGCTCTTGTTCGAATTGTGGATAAGAAAGAAAACGCAAAGTCTGTATATCTGGTATTGGAGAATAATCATGGAACCAAGTACATGATGCTTAAGAAAAGAGGCATTTCTCCAATTTCATTACCCAAATATCTTATCTTGACTTTGGGGCGAATTGCCAAATCATTGCGTTTGCTGAATACCGCAAAATACTCCCAAATACAAGGACTGTTTAAAAATACATATTTCGACTCATCTGAGACTGAGTATGAAGTAGGTTTCTCCTTCCAGAAAAATAGTACATGCGTGATGGGAGCTGGTGCATATGGTAGTTACACAATCCAAACACTATCTGAAACATATCCTGATTTGCCAATTAATTTGCTTGATGTTGGTAATGGAGGAATCAAGGATGAAGATGAAATAGGATATAAGACAAATCTTCTTGGAAAACTATACAATGGTTTGAAGAAGGGACGCTTCTTTGGACTTGGAGGAGCCTCTGCAAAGTGGGGTGGACAGTTGTTGACGTTTACAAAGAATGATTTTGCTAACCCAACTCCATTTATGGCAGACATTGTACGTATAGATGAGAAATATATGCAGAAGATGTTCCATAAATTCAAAATTAGCAATGATTTTAAGGAGGAATTTGTATCTAAGGAACTATTTGAAAAAGTTGGTGTGTGGTTGGGATATTTTAGTAGAAATTTGTTCGCTTATTTTAAGATAGGAGATAAATTGAATGTAAATGTAATAGAAAATGCACGTGTTACAAAGGTTGTTTGCGAAGGAAACACTGTGAAATGGGTAGAATACTTGAAAAATGGGAAACTCAAACATGGTGTTTATGAGCATTACTTTATGACAGCTGGAGCATTTGAAAGCAACAGAATCATGCTTAATTCTGAATTGACGCCTTCTGATAGTGTAACATTCTCAGATCACTTGGATCAACGCATCTTCAAGGTACACAGTAATGGTACATTAGGAGAAAAGGATTTTAGTTATCAAAGAGATGGCTCTTCCTTGATAACTCGTCGTGTGATAGGTGAGATTGATGGTATTTCTTTTTATTCTATGCCAAATTTCAATGCAGACTTCCCATTCTTCCAAAATGTGAAGAAAATTATGTTTGCACATGATTTTCGATTAAGTGTGTTTGGAGCTATCTTAAAGGATTTACCGAGTGTCATTACCTTTGCATGGTGCCTTGCCTTCAAGAAGAAAATATATGTTTATAAGAATGAATGGTATCTTATCATTGATATTGAAAATCCAAAGGAGAATAGCCATATTAGATTGTCTAAAGAGTTGGATAAGTATGGACAGCCTGGATTGGATGTCAATTTTGAGGTGGGAGAACAAGCTACGGAACTCTATGACAAAGCAAAAGAGATAATGGTGAAGTATTTGGATGAAAATCATGTTAAGTATGATTTGATAGATGATGAGGTACATGTTGAAAAATGTGAGGATGCCTATCATCCATTTGGTATGTTCTTGAGTGATTCTAAATCATTGGATGATTATTTTAATCATTTCTCAAATATGTTGCTACTTAATACTGGTATTTTACCAAGAACTGGAGGTATAAACTCAACAGCTTCTGTTTTCCCACTTATTGAAGAATATGTTTCTAGAATGAAATTGTCATGAAAAAACAACCAAAAATTTGTTTCGCTTGTTCTGCTGGTGGCCATTTGCATGAGTTGCAATTGGCTACCAAAAACATAGATTGTAGTAATAGTTATTGGATTATGTATCGCTCGCCGCATGTCAAGAAGTTCTTGAAGTGGAAGCGACATCATTATGTGTTGAATACTTCTCCAACCAATAAAATAACATGGATAGTGAATGCACTACAGTCGCTTGTGTTTCTTTTGTGGGAACGTCCAGATCTTATTATTTCTACTGGTGCCGGAGTTGCTTTTCCTACAATATGGTTGGGTAAGAAGTTCTTTGGCTGTAAAGTGATTTTTATAGCATCTGCGGCAGATGTTACACAACCAGCACGTACTCCATATCGTGCTTATCCTTTAAGTGATTTGTTCTTAGTGCAATGGCCTGAGATGATGGAGATTTTTCCTAAAGCAAAATATATAGGTACATTATGATATTAGTAATATTGGGAACTCATTCACAGCCTTTCGATAGATTGGCTGAGGGAATTGATAAGTATGCTGCAACTACAGATGAAAAGATAGTAGTGCAGATGGGTGTGTCAAATTATCCAATGCAACATGTGTCCAAGCATTTTGCCTTTTGTTCTAAGGAAGATATGAATGGATATATGGGAGAAGCAAATTTGTTGGTGATGCAAGGTGGATGGGGAGGTATGGAAGAAGCTATAGACTTGGGCAAGCGGATTGTAGCTGTTCCTAGAATAGAAGGTGCTGAACATATTCATAATCAAGAACAGCTGGTTCGTAAGTTGGATAATCTTGGCTGTGTTATTGGTTGCTATGATATTAACAAATTGGCTGATTGTATCGAAAAAGCCAAAAGCTTTAATTTTATGCCACTTCAGAAAGGAAGTGCTACAGAAATCATTGCTGAACATATGAAGCAATGGTTTGATAGATAAGAAATAAACTTTAATAATAAACATTTATTCTCTTTTTTATTATGATTCCAATAATATCTGTCATTACGGTGGGTATGAACCATCTGTCTTATATAAAGGAGCTATATAAATCTCTTTATCAGGATTATCAACCAAGTGTTTCCTTTGAAGCTATTTATGTGGATAATTGTTCTAGTGATGGAAGTGTGGAGTTTTTAAGAGAAAACTATCCGCAAGTTAAAATCATTAAGAATGATATTCCAAAAGGTTTTGGAGAGAATAACAACATTGGTGCGTTTGCTTCTACAGGTAAATATCTTGCGATAATTAATCCTGATGTGTCCTTTATGGAAGGAAGTCTTGATTCACTATATGAATTTATGGAGAAGAATCAAGAAGTAGGTATTGCTGTTCCTCACTTATTCAATAAGGCTTTAACTCATCAATATTCTATTCGTGGCTTTATTACTCCAAAAATTTTCATGAATCGTATTATATCACATGGAAAGGATGATTCGATGAATCATGATATAGTGAAGTATCTTTGTAAAAATATTGATGTGGATAAAATTCAGCCTATAAATTGGGGGGTAGGAGCTGCTTTATTTATATCAAGAGAGATGTATAGTAAACTAGCTGGTTTTGACAAAGACTATTTCTTATATATGGAAGATGAAGATATATGTCTTAGATCTTGGTTGATGAATCGGCCTGTAGTTTATGTTCCACAAGCACGAATGGTACACAATCATTTGCGTGCCAGCGCTAAAATTGGAAAAAAAGCCTTTATGCATCTTAAGAGTTTGAGGACATTCTTCAAAAAGCATGGATATGCTATCCCTGATTATGCTGGGATGTATAAAAGGAAATTTTGTTTCTGATTAGATTTTGTATAAATTGAAAATTATAAAAATTCTTGTAAGATAAGGGGGCGATAATACAATGTAATATACTTTTTATGTTGCAACAATATACTATTTTTTTTGATTTTCTACGATTCTGCATTGGCTCGAAGTCTGAGATTCCTTCATCCTTGAAGGAGGCGGATTGGAAGGAGCTATATCGTATCGCCCAGAAGCAGTGTTTAGTGGGCATTCTCTTTGATGGTATCCAGAAGTTGCCACCGGCTGAAGTGGGGATGAGCAAGGATTTGCTTCTGCAATGGATGATGCAATGCCAGATGCTGGAGAAGGCGAATGTGAGGCTGAATGATGCTGCCATCCACGTTTCTGAATGGTTCGGGAAGAAGAGATTCAGAACCTGCATCCTAAAAGGGCAGGGAAATGCATTGATGTATCCGAATCCTTATTCCCGTACGCCTGGTGATATTGACATCTGGGTGGAAGGGGGCGACAAGCGGGTCATCTCCTTTGTCCGCTCTATCTCGCTTCATGAAAAGGCGTGCTATCACCACATCGAGTTCCCATCGTATAAGGGTGTTGAGGTGGAAGTGCATTATCGCCCTAGCTTCCTGTTGTGCTTCTGGCATAACAGAAAGCTTCAGAATTATTATGAGATGGTGAAGGAGAAGCAGTTCTCGCATCGGGTAACGTTGGGAGAGCAGGGGGAGGTTGCGATTCCAACAGTGAAATTCAATCTCATCTTCCAGTTGACTCATATCTATGCTCATTTGATGAATGAAGGAATTGGGTTGAGACAACTTTTGGATTACTACTTTGTTTTGCTTCATGCGGATATTAAGGATTTGGCTGAATTGCAAAGAAATTTGAAGCGCTTTGGATTATGGAAATTTGCCGGGGCTATAATGTATATCATGCAAGAGGTATTCGGCATGCCTGCCTCTCGACTTATTGTTCCTTCTAATGAGAAGTATGGTATTTTTGTGTTGAATGAGGTGTTGGAAGCCGGAAACTTCGGAAAGTATGATGAAAGGAATCGCTTCGGAAAATCGCAGCTTGGGCATAATCTTCAAAGGGTATATCGAGATATAAGACTCGTGAGGTATTTTCCTATGGAGGCACTTAGTGAGCCTTTGTTCAGAACTTGGCACTTCTTTTGGCGGTTATGCCACAAATAAAACTAGCTTGGATTGCAGAAGATGTGGAAGGTGCCGCTGTTTATTGGAGCTAAGTTCAAGTTGCTAGGCTAGACTTGTAAAATCTATTAAATTACAGAGTCCAAAAACATAAATATAAGCTTTAAATTTAAAAACTATGTGGTGGAAAATAATTTTAGGAGTGATTGCTCTTGCCGTAATCGGTTTTGTTGGTATGGTCATCAAAATGGCTGTGACAGAGGCTAAAGAAGAAACAAGGGATATAGAAAGAGCAAGTAAAAAGTAACAGATATATCTGGCGAACGGATACCTCTACCCTTTTTATCATGAGCTACTTTTCGGGAATGGGGCTAAGTAGCCCGTTTTTTACTAATGAAATAGAGTGTAAAGTATGAAATTGATAGGAATACATATAAATCAAAAGAGAATTCACCCTTTTGTTCGCAAGTCATTGAAGGAAGAATGGTATCCATTTTATGGTGGTATTTCATACCCACCGCACAAGGAAGATATAGAGTCTTGGGATGAGGATTGTATCTTGGATTTGTATGATATAAGTTCGATTTCTAAGATAAAGGTCTCGATTTCGTGTATCGTAGGTAAGAATGGTTCAGGAAAATCAACCTTGTTAGACATCATGTATGCCATTGTCAATAATTTCTCATACACACATTTGCGGGAAAATGTCAATCGATATGGGGTACGGCTATATGTTGCCAAAGGAGTATATGCAAGCCTGTATTATGAATTGGATAAAAAGATTTATGAAGTCCGTTGTGAGGACAAACAAGCAAATTTGTATGAGGATGGCAAACTTGTGGATTTAGAACGAGACCATCCGCGAAGAGTGTTGCATGAATCTTTCTTCTATACTGTAGCCCTGAATTACAGTCTATACAGCTTTAACAAGTTGGATTATTTGTGTTCACAAGACAAGCAAATCAACGGCAACTGGATTGATGGACTCTTCCATAAGAATGATGCCTATTATACTCCGATGTCTCTGAATCCATTTCGGACAAATGGCAATATTGACATCAACAAAGAAACTGGGCTTGCCCTTCAGCGGTTGTCTGCTTTGGCTCTATATTTTGACTCTAAAGGCAAGAACTTTATTCATAACTATAAGGCTTCCAAGTTAAGATATAGGCTTCGCCCCAACTACGAGAAGACTCTTATCAATAAATTTGCTGCTTGGAAAGAACCTGCCAAGTTGAGTTATCTTTATGGTAAGTTTAAACGTGCTTATGACAATTCTGGGATAAACAGGCGAGTCTTGGAAACAGAATTATATAATGATATGATAAGTTATATGGCTTATAAAGCTCTTAAAATAGGATTGACTTATGCGGACTTCAAGCGAGAAATGACTGATGACAGAATAGACCAATATCTTGAAAAAATAGCAGAAGACCGCTCTCATATAACGTATAAGATTCGACAGTGCCAAGAATTTGCGAAGCATAGTATTTATGAACGTGATGCCAAGTTTCATGAAATTCGTTTGAATGATATATATGGCAACCGTCCAATAGAAACCTACGAGAAAGCTTTTGAGTTACTTCCTCCTTCTTTTTATGATATAGATGTATTGTTTGAAAAAGAAAAGGATGCCCCCGATGCCGTGAGTAAATATGGGGACAGCATTACGTTCAAAAGCATGAGTAGCGGCGAAAGGCAATTGATGTATTCTTTGAGTTCCATATTATACCATGTTCAGAACTTGGAAAGTGTGGAAGATGACACTTTCCGTGTGTCTTACAGGCATATCAACTTGGTGTTGGATGAGGTGGAGCTATACAGCCATCCAGAGTATCAAAGGACTTTTGTCGCAGACTTGTTGGATAGATTGTCTTGGTTACAAATAAACTATCCAATAAAATCCATCAACATATTACTTGTAACTCATTCCCCTTTCATATTGAGTGATATACCTAAGAGTAATATTCTCTATCTGAAAGAGGGTAAGGCTATTACTGATACTTCTTCTTTTGTTAACACATTAGGAGCCAATGTAAATGACCTCCTTCATCAAAGTTTCTTCTTGGAAAATGGTTTTATGGGGGAGCATATACAGAGAAAAATCCAATCTCTGATACGCTTTCTCAAATCGGATGATGCAGAGTCTAAGACTAACGAATGGAACATTAAGAAAGCGACTCAATTTATCAATACTCTGGGAGATGAACTTGTTGCATCTCAGCTTAGGCTGCTTCTTGCTAAGAAGCAAATGACGAATAAAAATTCTTATCGTTCTTGGTTAGAACAAGAACTTGAAAGATTGAAGGGAAATGAACCATGAGAAAAATCATAGTGACGGAAGATATTAAATTGTTGGCTGAGAATTATGCCAAAGGTTTAGATAATGGCACGAATCTCAGCGCAAAGCCTTTGGATAATCTGAAAGCCTTGAAGGAAACATTGATCAGGAATACGACAAAAATCATATTCTCTGCCAAACAATCCAACCCGAAAGGTAACAAGAAAAAAACTTTCTCTGCTACAGATTTACCTCAATATGCAGAATACATACAGACTATCATTGATTTGTATTCCAGTATTAACAAGTTGTTGCCTTGGCAATATGGAGTTGTCATCCAAAGAATGAAATCTATATTGAAGCCCGAATATTTAATTGCAGCTGTAAAAACAGCAAAGACTGAACCTTACTGTTTTGCAGATCTAATCATCAAAGCGATGGATTATAAGGGTGTAAGAGAAAATGTTTTTCCAGGTTATGTACGTAATGATGTTCTTGGTATCAAGACTTGTATTTATTGCAATGCCCAGTTTGCCATAACTGCAGAAACAGAACCTGCCTTGACTCCTGCAATGATAAAAAAACGTGGTAAAAGAAGAGGAAGAAAGCCACAGCCTCGCCCTGCTATATTGAGGGCGAATTATGAGTTGGATCATAATTTGCCAAAAAGTTCCTACCCATATCTTTGTACGAATTTCTACAACTTAATTCCTTGTTGTTCTTCTTGTAATAAGCATAAAAGTAAATATCCGTTAGATTTTACTCTTTATGCCAAGAATGGTGATGATTTGGAACCGCTTTATTTTGAACTTCCTACGGATGACTTGCTGAAATTCCAACTTCGTCATGTTTGTGGTGGTTTACATGTTGAGTTGAAAGATAGGGTTGGCGGAACTCTTGCAGAAGAGTTTAACAAGAGGTTTGCCATAGATGCCATATATAAAGAACATTCTGAAGAAATCAGGGAGTTGCTTTGGCGGCACAAGATATATTCATCATCTGGCATTGCAGCCTTGAAAGATGGATTCAAGGATTTGTTCCAAGACGGATTTGACATAGACAGGTTTGTCTTGGGAACTTATGCCGATACCCAGGATGTGTTCAAGCGTCCTCTGACGATAATGAAACAGGATATAATGAAACAATTGATGAAATAACAATTAAATGACATTGATATGAAAATACCTTTTACAGCTTCTGCCAGAACGGCAATGTTAATAGGTTCGGAGAATTTTTCCAGTCCAGAAGGAGCTATCATAGAATTGGTTAAAAACACCTATGATGCTGATTCTGCTTATTGCTATATATTGTTTGATGGTAAATATGAACAAATAACGGACATCTATATTATAGATTATGGATGTGGTATGGATATCTCGACAATACAGAATTGTTGGATGCAGATAGGCACTGATGATAAACAGCAGAATGTGCAAACGGCAAATGGAAGAATAAAGTCTGGTGCTAAAGGCATTGGAAGATTTGCCTTGAACAGGTTGGGTAGCCAAGCTGTTATGTACACTCATAAAAATGGAGAGGATACTTATGCATGGAAAGTGGATTGGAATGATTTTAATGCTCCAGGGAAAAGAATAAATGAAATCATGGCTGATTTGGAAGTGGTTTCCTTGGAAGAAATCCGATGCAGTTTATCTGAATTGGCAAAACGTTTCAATGTATCTTTGCCTAAATTTTATTCTGGAACTATTTTGAGGATATCGAATCTGGCAGATAAGTGGGGAGAAGAATCCATCAAACACTTGAACAGTTCTCTTCAAGATTTGGTTCCTCCGTTTAATATTCCTGCATTTCAACAATATTTGTACGTAAGTGGAAGTAATGAATATGGAAAAATTACGGCAAAACAATATGAAGATTTTGATTATAAGGTGTCCGCAAAGTATGAAGATAATATCTTGAAGGTTGATGTTCAACGGAATGAATTGGATATAAATGCATTGCAATCTGAATATCGAGGACTATTCAACCAAGAAGCTATGAAGCAGTTTCCCTATCGTTTAGAGGATTTTGAAAAAGAATCATATCACATTGAAATGCCTTTAGATGGACTTGACGGATTGCAAAAGTCCAAATTGTTGACGGAATACAGTTCGAAACTAGGAGCTTTTCAATTTGATTTTTATTTCGTAAAAAGTTCAAAATCTGATATTAGTAGTGAAAAGTCGGATGCAAAATATCCTTATCGCCATTTTTCACCAACTCATAGAAGACTATGGCTAAGAAAAAATCTGGGCATAAAAATCTATCGAGATAAGTTTAGAGTACGTCCTTATGGAGAAAATGGGGATGATTGGCTTCATTTAGGCGATAGGTATTCACAAAATCCAATTGGTGCTGGTCAGCGAATGGGAGGCTATCATATACGCCAGAACCAAATTGTTGGTGCTGTAGAAATCTCTCGTTTACAAAATATTTACTTACAGGATAAGTCTGGAAGAGAGGGATTGCAAGAAAATGAAATTTTTGCCTTGTTTAAGGAGGTATTGCTTGGAATCATAAACATCATGGAAAAGGATAGAAATACAGTAATGTACAACTTGTCTTTGCTGTATGATAAAAATCATCCGAAAGAAGATGCAAAAAAACAAGCAGACAAAGCTCAAAAAGAAGGTAGTTATTCTGAAACCAACTATTACGCTATCAGTCAAGGATATACAGTCGTAAAGCAAGAGTTAGAAGATAAAGAGGAAGAATTAAGATTATTGAGAAATTTAGCAAGTACTGGTCTAATAATTACTTCATTTTCTCATGAGTTAAGAAACCTTTCAATACAGACAAAGAACAGATACGAGGATTTGCTTTATGCATTAAATCAAGTAACCTCTCAAGAAAAAGTTCAACTCTTAGACTTGGAGGATTATAAAAATCCTTATGAGGTTATTAAAAATCAAAAGCGATATGATGAGAGTGTACGAAGCTGGTTGGAGTTTTCTATCAATTCAATAAGCAAGGATAAACGTTCTCGAAAAACTGTAAACTTGAATTCTTATTTCTCTAAATTTAGAGAGACTTGGGAAACAGTTATGAAAGAGCTAAATATTGAATTTGATGTATATGGCTTTACTGATGAAATGAAAGTAAAAGCTTTTATTATAGATTTGGATACTATTTTCAATAATTTGATTTCAAACTCAATTTATGCTGTAAAGTCTAAGAGAACAACGCAAAACAGGAAAATTCTTATAAAAGGTAATTTGCAGGAAGACAATATTATTATTGTTGTAAGTGATACTGGCAAAGGCTTAGATGAAGAATATCGCAATAATCCTTCTGTTATTTTCAATGCCTTTGAATCATCAAGGTGCAATAAAAATGGTGAAAAGATAGGAACCGGTTTAGGATTATACATAACTAAGGCTACTGTAAATGAATACAAGAATAGTTCTATTCAGATTCTTCCGCAGTTAGAAGGATTTGGTATAAAAATAACTTTCAAAAATTTGATATAGCAATGTTTAGATTAGGATACTTAGATGATGACAAAGGTATAAGGACAACTTTTGCCAGACAATTTGGAAATGACTTTGAGATAGTTATGTTTCAAGATATGGATAAGATTTCTTCTTTAGAAGATTTACTTAATGCGCTGGAAGAAAAACACCTTGATGCTTTGGCTGTTGATTATCTATTATCAGGAAATGGTCTCCTTCCCTATAATGGTGACGAAGTAGTTTCATTTTTGGAAGAGCATAAAAAGTTTTTCCCCGTGTTTATGGTTACTTCTCACGTTGGGGACGCTCTGGATAAGATGAATGATGTTTTCTTGGTAAATGACAAAGAAGACCTGTCTGTTGAGAATCTGCGATTAAACTTGATAGATAAAGTAAAGAAAGCTATTGAATCATATCATCGTAGAGTTGATAGTATTGAGGATAAGGCGAGAGAATTGGAAGACAAACAGAAATCAGAGGTAGGTCTTACCAATGAAGAAGAACAATTGCTTTTGAAACTTCATATGGAACTCAATTCTATAGATTCTAAAGCGAACCCTGTTTCCGCAGAATTATTACAAACAAGTTCGTTGAAAAATTTGGCGGAATTGGTCAAAAACTCACGTACATTATTAGATTCTATAAAATAGATAGATAATATGCTGTTTCGAGAAATATGTCCTAAAAGAAGTACTGACGTACCTGTATATAAGAACTATAAAAAATACCGTCAGCAACTTTCTGAGGACTTTAACCATAGATGTGGCTATTGTAATGATTTGGATTGGCCCAGAAAGGAACATTTTGAGATTGACCACTTTGTTCCTAAAGATGCAATGGTAGATCTGAAAGATAACGAGTATTCTAATTTGGTTTATTCATGTCGTTCTTGCAATAATGCCAAAAGAGCAAAATGGCCGAGTGGTGATGAAAAACAATTAAATATAGCCAATAAAGGATGGTTGGATCCATGTTCCGAGGAATATGGTGAGCAGTTTGAAAGGACTGAAGAAGGTGCTATCATTCCCAAGACAGAATTAGGAAAATGGATGTATGATAATTTGAAATTAGGAAAGACTCAGCATGAATATTTGTGGAATATAGAGCAATTAAAGATAATTTGTGATGTTTTAGAAATGAAAAGAGAAGAGCATCGAGATGATATTGTATTTATGAATAAGTTTACAGATTTACTCTTGGCATATAAAGAAAAAATAGAAGAACTTGGCAAATGAATTTTCAGCACATATTTCCCTTTTTGAAACGAAATCTTACACAAGAGCCCTTTTTAATAAATAGAATTTTTGTGTCTCTCTTTATAATATATAATAAGGTGTCAACCTACAATAGCTTTATTAGCAGATACATCATAAGAAATGATGATGAGGACTATGAAGAATTAAAGAAGGTTATTGATTATTTTGACAAACAACTACTCGGACAATTGATATTGGAAGATATGATAAAACTATTTGAATTTGTAATATCTCCATCCGACAGAGTTGTTACTGGAGCTATCTATACGCCCGACAATATCAGAAAACGGATTCTGGAAAACTGTTTAGGAAATCGGCAAGATTTATCATCGGTTCGAGTGGCAGACATAGCTTGCGGATGTGGAGGCTTTCTTATGGATGTAGCGAAATACATACATAAGAAGACTGGGAAAAGTTATCATCGTATTTATCAAGAAAATATATATGGAATCGATATACAATCCTTTTCTATCGAAAGATGCAAGATCCTATTGAACTTGTTAGCAATCTCGGAGGGTGAAAGTATAGATTTCGAGTTTAATTTGTTGAATACAGATACCTTAAATTTTCACATGAAAGGATGGAATCCTTCTTTTCGTAACTTTGATGTTGTCGTAGGTAATCCTCCTTACGTTTGTGGAAGAAATATGGAGGACGGAACCAAAGAAAAGACAAAAATGTATGATGTTTGCTATTCTGGTTCAACAGATTTATATATTCCTTTCTTTCAGATAGCCGTTGAAATGTTAAAGGTTGATGGTGTGATGGGATATATTACCATGAACTCTTTTCTTAAGAGTTTGAATGCTCGTGAACTTAGGAAGTTTTTTATGGATAATGGTTTTGAAATAAAAATCATTGATTTCAGAGGACATCAGATATTTCAGGGAAAAAGCACTTACACTTGCTTGTTTTTCCTAAGGAAAACGCAAACAGGTATGCTTCATTATTATTGTGATGAGAAAGCTGAATTAAAGAATCAAGTCAAATTCTCTGCTATACAATATTCGATGTTGGATGCTGATAAAGGTTGGAATCTCAATGATTACAAAATTTCAAACACCATAGAATCAGTTGGAATTCCATTGGCTAAATATTGTCAGTCTCGACATGGTATCGCAACATTAAGTAACAAGACTTATATATTTTCTCCAATAAGAGAAGATGATGATTTCTTCTATTTAGAAACAAGTGATGTCGTATATTCAATAGAAAGGGAGATATGTAAGGACATTATCAATTCAAACAAACTGAATTCTGATAAAAGCTTGGATGATATAAAGCACAAGGTTATATTTCCCTATCAGATACTGGATGGAAAAGCTGTTTTGATTGACGAAGATGATATGCGTAGAAATTTCCCTATGGCTTTCGCTTACCTGGCTTCACAAAAGGAAGTATTAGCAGGGCGTGACAAAGGCAAGGGAAGAGATTATCCTGTATGGTATGCATATGGAAGAACGCAATCTTTGATTATGCCCGCAGTAAAAATGTTTTTTCCAAAAATCGCAAACAAGCCTCTGCGTTGTGTTATCGTAAATGATCCTAACCTGTGGCTTTATAATGGGATGGCTTTCGTGGGCGACGATGAACGAAAGATGGAAGTATTGCAGAAAATTTTGGAGTCAAGAATTTTTTGGAATTATGTAGTAGCTAATAGCAAACCCTATTCTTCTGGATATTATTCCCTGAATGGGGCAAATATCAAGAATTTTGGAATACCATATTTCACAGAAAATGAAGAAAACGACCTACTACAATTACAGAATAAAGACGATATAAACGAATGGTTGTGCAGATACTACAAATAAGCATAGCCCAATCAATGGGCTATACTGATGAGTTTACTTCCTAGAGCTGTTACTATACGAGCAATGGTTTGAGTTGTAAAGTTATGTCTGCCTGTTAGCCATTTGGAGATTTCAGAGTCTCGCTTGTTGAGAAATCGGGCGAAATCCTTTTGGGTGAGTCCTTTGGCTTTCAGAATCTCACTAATGCGCTCGGCAATACCGAAAGACAAATCGAACTCTGCCTTTTGCTCAGCAGGTATCGATGCCCTTCTCAATGTAGCAAAAATAATATTTTTATTGGTAAGCACTCAAATTAGGGCTTAAATTAGAAAGAAGTATCTTTGCTGCCGAACTAAAAACATTTGATTTATGTACAGCAGCGAAGATTTGGAAAGATTTTATTTCCAGTACCAGACGGAGGCAATGCCGAAAG
>OGKZ01000302.1_pt1 | contig 50884 bp, 41 predicted proteins | sample 1572571 | NCBI WGS metagenome assembly OGKZ01 (sample SAMEA2581906, study PRJEB24529) | metagenome | biome: Human gut stool | place: China | collected 2011 | reverse complement strand
TAAAAAGTAGGAGGTATGGGCATCTTGCCCATACCACGCACCCACAAAAGCATATCTTTAAAAAGTAAAAAGGTAAAAGAGTAAAAAAGTAAAAAGGATAAGCCGAACTAAGCCGCTTTAGGTCCTCTAAGCCCTCCCCGATGGGGAGGGTTGGGAGGGGCTCCTTTTTACTCTTTTACTTTTTTACTTTTTTACTTTTCTAATATTCGTCCACAGCGAGAGTCTTTCTGTATTTATCAAGTTCGCGCTGCAACTGCTTCGTAATCTTTTCCGTACCCGGCTTTCCGAAGATGTTGTTCTGCTCGTGCGGATCTGCCTGCAGGTCGTAGAGCTCACAATAGTCTACAGCTTCATCCTTCGGCTCGAAGTAACCTATCGACTCCAATCCCTTCATCGTGCCATACTCGCGTGTGCCCGGTACGTTCTGATACTTGTTCTCCGGCACAGCGTCGAGACCGCCCTTGCCGTAGAAGTGGATGAGCTTATAACGCTCGGTGCGCACACCGTCGTGCTTGCGCACCATGTGGTATGTCGGATAGTCGTAGTAGTGGTAGTAGATGCTCTGACGCCAGTTCTTCACGTTGTCGCCATTAGCAAGCACTGGTACGAGCGAACGTCCCGGCATGTCCTTCGGCTGCTGAACGCCGGCGAGAGCGAGGAACGTAGGCGCATAGTCGATGTTCTGCACAAGGCGGTTGCATACCGAACCCGGCTTGGTGTGACCCGGGTAGCTCACGATGAGCGGAGTGCGTAGCGACTCCTCGTACATAAAACGCTTGTCGAACCATCCGTGCTCACCCATGTAGAAGCCCTGGTCGGAGGTGTAGACAATCATCGTGTTGTCGGTGAGTCCGTTCTTGTCGAGATAGTCGAGCACACGGCCCACGCTCTCGTCAACACTTGCTATCACAGACATATAGTCGCGGATGTAAACCTGATACTTCCAGTTGTCGAGGTCCTTGCCCTTGAGCTGCGCCTCAAGCAGACGGCGGTTGCGTGGGAAGTAGTAGCGTCCCCAAGCCGAGCGCTGTTCTGGAGTCATGCGGTTTATCTCGCCCATGAGAGCGTTGTATGAATCCTTGCTGTCGGGGTTGTTGAGGTCGAGCATCTCCGGCACTTTGAAGTCCTGCTCCCAACGCATGTCGCGCGTGACGGACATCTTCTGCGTGCGAACGGCAGAGCCGCGCGTAGCATAGTCGTCGTAGAAGTTCTCCGGCATCGGGAACTCAACGTCGTCGTACATACCGAGATATTTCAGGTTTGCCTGCCAGTTGCGGTGCGGTGCCTTATGGTGCAGAAGCAGACAGAACGGTTTCGACGGGTCGCGATGCTCGATGAAGCTGAGTGCGTGGTCGGTGGTAAGGTCTGTAGAGTAGCCCTCCTCCACGACGAACTCGTTGTTGGTGTCGGTGCCACGATACTGCGGATTCCAGTACTGTCCCTGGTCGTTATACACATGATAGTAGTCGAAGCCCTTCGGGTCGCAACCCATGTGCCACTTGCCCACAACGGCTGTCTGATAGCCCGCCTCCTGCAGCAGTTCGGTGAAGAACGTGCGCGAGGTGTCGATGCCCTCGCCCAGCTGACGCTGACCATTCTGATGGCTGTACTGACCGGTCATAAGGCAGGCGCGCGACGGCGTAGAGAGCGAGTTCTCGACGAAGGCACGGTCGAAGCGCATACCACGCTCGGCGAGACGGTCGATATTCGGGGTCGGTGCGAGCTTTGAGAGTGCACTGCCGTATGCGCTTATGCACTGGTAGGCATGGTCGTCGCACATGATGTAAACAATGTTAGGGTGCTGCTGCGCCTTCTGCTGCTGGGCGTACGCTGCCGTAACGCAGGAGAGAGCTGCAAGAGAAAGAATAGATTTGCTGTTCATTGTTTTTATTTCTGTAGATTGTTTTTCTTGGAGAGCGGTCTTTTTAGGGAGCGTTTAAGCCGAACTTTAGGGAGCGTTTAAGCCGAACTTTAGAGAGCGTTTAAGCCGAACTTTAGGGAGCGTTTAAGCCGAACTAAGCCTCTTTAAGCCTGTCTAAGCCTTTGCTAATTCAAAATTGAACAATTAATAATTAATAATTAATAATTCATGAGGTATTCAGCGAAGATGCGTGCTGCGCTCTCCACCTTTGCTGCACACGGGCGTGTCTTGTAGTATTCGGCTGTGCGTGGCGAGGCGACGTAGCTCGACTGCGCTTTCTCATGCCCCTTCAGTCCGAGCAGCTCGGCACAGACTACCGATCCGTTCTGCACCTTAAACTCGTCGAGCAGTTCCTGCACTACCTTATAGCACATCGACTTGCCCTTGCGGTCGGCACCGTCAATCTGTCCGCGGTCAAGTCCGGCGAGGATAACGATGCCCGAGACGGCACCGCACATCATGCGCATACGCCCTACTCCGCCACCGAAGCCTGCCGCAATACGCTTCGCCATCGTGTCATCGAGGTTATATAAGTCGGCGAAGGCAGCCACAACCGACTGGCAACAGCCGTAACCCTGCATGAAGTTGTCCACCGCACGCTGCACACGTGCCTCAAGTTCGGGAGTAAGAGGTTGTTTGTCTGTTGATTTGTCCATACTGCTTAGGTTTTAATATATTAGGGAGAGATGTATAAAACATAGGAAATACCGCATCCTCCCCCCTACTGTTCACTTTAGTGGTTCGACATGAATGTTTATGTGCGTGCGCTCGCCGAAATGGCTGCGCAGCTTGCGCTCGATGTTCGTGGCATGGGCGTGCGACTCGTTGAGCGAGATGTCGCCGGGCATACGCAGGTGCATCTCTATGGCTATGCGGCTGCCTATGCGACGTGTGCACAGATGGTGCATTCCGCTCACCTCTGGCTCGCTCTGCACAATCTCTGCTATCTGCCGCTCCTCTGCGTCGGGCAGACTCTTCTCGAGCAATTCGTCAAGCGCACCACTCACGAGCATGGCTGCCGTGCGTATGATGAAGATGCTCACCACAACGGCGGCTATCGGGTCGAGCACAGCCCACTCCTTGCCGAGGAAGATGGCTCCGCCGATGCCTATGGCAGTGCCAATGGAGGAGAGCGAGTCGCTACGGTGGTGCCATGCGTTGGCTATGACCGCCTGCGACTGCACCTCCTTGCCAACCTTGACGGTGAAGCGGTAGGTCCACTCCTTCAGCATAATGCTGAAGAGTGCCGCCCACAAGGCTACGATGCCCGGTTGTTCGATCGGAGCACCGTTGAATGCTGCCCACGTGCGGTAGGAGCCACTATATAATATGTATAGTCCGACACAGAGCAACGCCACACCTATAAAAGATGTGGCGAGTGTCTCGTATTTGCCATGACCATAGTCGTGGTCCTTGTCTTCGGGCTTTGAGCTTATCTTCACAAACAACACCACTACGATGTCGGTAAGGAAGTCGGACAAGGAGTGCACGGCATCGGCTATCATAGCTGCCGAGCCACCCAGGATGCCTGCCATGAACTTGAACACCAACAGCACCACGTTCACCACGCTGCCCATGAGCGTTACGAAGTAGATGCGGTGCTCTCTGTCTTTTGTTTCCATATCAGATTAGAACTCGCTTGTAAAGTGGAACTTAATGTGCTTGAAGTCCTGCTGTGCCATCGAGAGCACGTAGCCAGAGTCGGCAAGGAACACATCGCGACCGTCGCGGTCCTTCGCCATGTACTGATACTTGCGCTTCTTGAACTGGTCAAGCTCTTCTGCATCGTCGCTCTCTATCCAGCACGCCTTGTGCAGGTGTACTGGCTCCCAACGACACTTGGCGTTGTACTCGTTCTCAAGACGGTACTGAATAACCTCGAACTGGAGCTGGCCCACGGTGCCTATAATCTTGCGACCGTTGAACTGGTTGACGAACAACTGTGCCACACCTTCGTCCATGAGCTGATTGATGCCCTTCTCAAGCTGCTTCGCCTTCATAGGGTCGTCGTTCTCGATGTACTTGAACATCTCCGGTGAGAACGAGGGAAGTCCGCGGAAGTGGAGTTTCTCGCCATCGGTGAGCGTGTCGCCAATTTTGAAGATGCCGTTATCGGGCAGACCAACGATGTCGCCCGGCCATGCCTCGTCGATGGTGCTCTTGCGCTGAGCCATGAACTGCGTGGGCGAAGAGAAGCGCAATGTCTTGCCCTGACGCACATGCAGATAGGGCTTGTTGCGCTCGAACTTACCGCTGCACACCTTGCAGAAAGCGATACATGAGCGGTGGTTGGGGTCGATGTTGGCAGTAATCTTGAAGATGAAGCCCGTGAACTTAGGCTCTTCGGGGTCTACCATGCGCTCCTCTGCCTTTGTGGGGCGTGGCGACGGAGCTATCTTGATGAAGCAGTTGAGCAGCTCCTGCACACCGAAGTTGTTGAGAGCCGAACCAAAGAATACTGGTGCCACCTCTGCCGAGCGATATGTCTCTACGTCGAACTTAGGATATACGCCGTCGATGAGTTCAAGGTCGTCACGCAACTGCTGCGCATCCTGCTCGCCAATCTGTGCGTCGAGTTCTGGCGAGTGTATATCGACCTCCACCTTCTCCGTCACGCGCTGCTTGTCGGGCTTGAAGAGGTCGAGCTTCTGCTCGAAGATGTTGTACACGCCCTTGAACTTGGCACCGATATTGATAGGCCATGAGAGCGGGCGCACGCTGATCTGCAACTCCTCCTCCAGCTCGTCGAGCAAGTCGAACGGGTCGCGGCCCTCGCGGTCCATCTTGTTGATGAAGATGATTACCGGGGTGTTGCGCATACGGCACACCTCCATAAGCTTACGTGTCTGTGTCTCCACACCTTTCGCTCCGTCGACCACGATGATGGCAGAGTCGACAGCTGTAAGCGTGCGGTAGGTATCCTCGCAGAAGTCCTGGTGACCCGGGGTGTCGAGGATGTTCACCTTGTAGCCTTCGTAGTCGAACTCCATAACTGATGTTGACACCGAGATACCGCGCTGCTTCTCAATCTCCATCCAGTCGGACGTAGCACTCTTGCGTATCTTGTTGTTCTTAACTGCACCTGCCACCTGAATCTGTCCACCGAAGAGAAGGAACTTCTCGGTGAGCGTTGTCTTACCGGCGTCAGGGTGTGATATGATGGCGAAAGTTCGCCTGCGTTCTATTTCTTGATTCATACTTTTCTTTAATTGGGATTGGAATGGGATAAGCCGAACTAAGCCTATTTATGCCTTTCTAAGCCGAGGAGCCGACTTTTTACTCTTTTACCCTTTTACTTTTTTACTTTTTAAATCTCCTCGTCGTCAAACTTGAGACCCTCAGTCTTGTCCTTGATGTGATAGTCGCTGAGCATACCGAGGAAGGTTGAAATCTCCTTGATAGCGTGCTCCGTGTCGGGACTTATCGTCTTGTGCTGCAGGCGCAGCATCATTGTGCCGTATAGCGCATTGAGGCAGGTCTCCACCTCGTTCACGTCCTTGTCGCCCTTGTTGCGCAGCTCCACGATGAACGGCAATACACGATAGTACTCGGCGTTGTAAAACGGGAAGCGCGAGCTTTGCAGCAGCTGGTTGTGCAGGTCGTTCATGTCCTTCACAACAATCTGGTTGATGGCGAGATGGCCGCCCTCGCGTTTACCTTCCGAGTTCATCATAGTGATGAGAGCACCGTACCAGTCGACCATCTCCGCACGCTGCTCGTCGGTATAGTCAGCGAAGCGTGCGATGTACTCGTTCTTGATGCGCGACAGCTGGCAGCCATAGGCGCGGATAATATCCTCCACCTGCCACATATAGAGCACGAACTCCGCCGTGCTCTTCTTTCTTAATTCTTGAGAAATAAACATAATTATCTTATTCTTTTAGGCCTCGTTATGGCAGCGTCTAAGCCGAACTAAGCCTCTTTAAGCCTTTCTAAGCCCTCCCCGATGGGGAGGGTTGGGAGGGGCTCCCTTTAAGCCTTGCTAAGCCCTCCCTATGGGGGAGGGTTGGGAGAGGCACCTTTTTACTTTTTTACTCTTTTACCTTTTTACTTTTAATACGGCAGTGTGTACAGATTGAACACCGTGCCAAGGAGCATAATCAGCGAGAAGATGACCACGATGCAGCCCACCACACGATTGATGATGAGGATGCCGCTCTGGTCGAACTTGCCGCGCACCTTGTCTACGAGCCACGACAGACCAAACCACCACAGCATAGCACCAAACACTATGCTTGCATAACCTATCGACATCTCCAACGGACGCTTCGGCACCACAAAGGCAAACTGGGCAAAGAGGAAGATGAAGAGGAAGATGATAAGCGGATTGGAGAGTGTCACCAAGAACGCCGTGAAGCAGTTGTGCATCAGCGTGCCCTTCTGCGGTTTGCTGCTCCGATGAATATTCTTCGTCGGGTTGGAGCGATAGCAGTAGATGCCAAACAACAGCAATACAATACTGCCACTTATCTGAAGCAGAAAACGCGTACGCTCGTTGCTCACAAGATCCATGACAAAACTCATACCGACACCCGTAAACAACGCATATATAAAGTCGCTGATACAAGCACCGATACCCGTAACAAAACCATACCAGCGACCTTTATTCAGAGTTCGTTGTATGCAAAGCACCCCCACCGGACCCATCGGAGCCGATGCCATGATGCCAATCAGTATTCCATGGAATACAAAGTCTAAAATATCTAATTGAATTGGAAAGTGCATAACAATTGCAAAATTGCGAATTTTATGCGATATAGGCAAATTTTAGTGTTAAAACTTTGTGCGATTAAGACATTTTTAATACCTTTGCCCATAGACAAAACACTCGTTTACTTGTTAACTTGTCAACTGGCTTACGAGCAACTTGTCAACTCGTCAACTCGTCAACTATTCTATTAATTTACTAAATAAAAACAAAAATGACAGAAGATTTATTGAAACCGTATGTAATCGGTTTGGACCTCGGAGGCACAAACTCTGTGTTTGGTATCGTTGACAGCCGTGGTGAAATCAAAGCTACCACAGCCATCAAGACCCAGGGATATGGCAACAATGTTCAGGCTTACGTAGATGCAGCTGTAGAGGCTCTGCAGATCATCATCGACCAGGTAGGTGGCATCAGCAAGATTAAGGCTATGGGTATCGGCGCTCCTAACGGCAACTACTACAACGGCACCATCGAGTTCGCTCCGAATCTTGAGTGGGGACGCGACGGCGTAGTGCCTTTGGCTAAGCTCTTCAGCGACAAGCTCGGCATTCCTGTAGCACTCACCAACGACGCTAACGCAGCAGCCATCGGCGAGATGACCTACGGCGTAGCTCGCGGCATGAAGAACTTCATCGTCATCACTCTCGGCACAGGCGTCGGCTCTGGCATCGTAGTGAACGGACAGCTCGTTTATGGTTGCGATGGTTTCGCCGGCGAGCTCGGTCATGTTATCGTGAAGGAGAACGGACGCGACTGCGGATGCGGACGCAAAGGCTGCCTCGAAACCTACTGCTCGGCTACTGGCGTAGCACGCTCAGCACGCGAGTTCCTCGCTAACAGCGACGAGCCGTCACTCCTCCGCGAACTCGACCCAGAGAAGATTACTTCTTACGACGTGTCTATGGCTGCTGCCAAGGGCGACAAGATTGCTCTCGACATCTACGAGTTCACTGGCCGTCTGCTCGGCGAGTCATGCGCCAACTTCGCAGCCTTCTCTTCACCAGAAGCATTCATCTTCTTCGGTGGTCTGACAAAGGCAGGTGCTCTTATCATGGACCCGATCAAGAAGGCATACGACGAGAACGTGCTCAACATCTTCAAGGGCAAGGCTAAGTTCCTCGTAAGTGCTCTCGAAGGCTCTTCAGCAGCCGTGCTCGGTGCATCAGCAGTAGGCTGGGACATCCAGTAGTAACCTCTCAGAGGGTGCATTTTTAGGGGGTGCACTTGTCTCAAGTGCACCAACCGAGCAAGAACTGCACCAACCAAGCAAGAAGTGCACCAACCGAGCAAGAACTGCTCCAACAAACATAGTCCTATAAAGACAATGTGCAACCATGCACAAAGCCTTTATAGGACTTTTTTCGTATTCAAAAGACCCTGAAAGCGATTTTTGTGTTCTAAAATTTGGCGATTTGGCACATTCATATTATTTTTGCATTTACATAATCGTTTAACCAAAATCTATTAGCCCACCCCCAAATATGTACGCAATCATCATCAACGCCGTAGCCATCATCATAGGCAGTGCCATCGGAGCCTTGTTTCAGCGAGGCATCAGCGAGAAATATGTCAACGTCCTCAACACCGCAATGGGACTTTGCGCCATCACCTTAGGTGCGAATGTTGCGATGGAAAGTATGCAGAAGTCAGAATACCCCGTGCTCTTCATCTTCTGCCTGTCGATTGGCGGACTCATCGGCACACTTCTCAAAATGGATCAACACATGGATCGCGCCACGCGTAGCATCTCAGGCAGCAACCTTGCCGAAGGCATCACCACCGCCATTCTACTCTGCTGCGTCGGCACACTCGCCATGATGGGTCCCGTGATGAGCGCACTCTACGACGACAACACCTATCTAATGACAGCCGCCACGCTCAACTTCGTCACCGTTTTGGTACTCGCCTCATCGTACGGTTTCGGTATAGCACTCACTGGCATCGCTGTGTTCGTATGGATGTCGTCAATCTACGGCATAGCACTGCTCTCGCAGTCGCTCATCTCCCACGAACTTATCACCGAAGTGTCGCTCGTCGGCGGCATACTCATCACCGCTTCCGGCTTAGGCATACTGCACATCAAAGATTGCAAGACAATCAATCTGCTTCCTGCCCTCTTCATGCCTATTTTTTTCTTCGCACTGCGTGCCCTTTGCGCCCAGTTAGGCATCAATTTCTAAAGCACATAACGCGCAGCTTATCGGATTGTATAATTAGAACGTGCAAGCCTATGCTGCAGACGCATAGGCATAAAAAAAACAGTGGCGCAACTCTCAACGAGCTGCGCCACTGTCACTATGTTTAACTTGAAAAAATTTCGTAATCAATGAAGATTCTCACGAGCCTTCATGGCTACCTTGTTAAACAATCGTTACCTTAAACCTAATAACTAAAAACCTAAATCTATTACTACTAACCTAAACAATCTATTAATCTTTTGACGATGCAAAGGTATAAACAATCTACTGTTTGCGCAAACAATCAAAGCAAAACATTCGATTTTTTGCCTTATTATTGACCTAAATCAACACATGTGTACGAACACAACTATATTTTTACCATCCGCCGCCCAGCGCCTTGTACATCCTAACCATGGTGATTTGCTTGTCGCGGATGGCGTTGCTAAGACCTATTTGCGCGTCGAAGTAGCTACGCTGGGCATCGAGCACATCAAGGTAACCGATTACGCCGTTGATGTACTGCAGCTGTGCCAATTCCATAGCCACCTTTGACGAACGCTCCAACTCACGACGCGATTCGTAGATCTCCTCAATCTTGTTGAAGTCGACGATGGCGTTGCGGGCGTCCTTGAAAGCACAAAGCACAGCCTTCTCGTATGCGTAGCAGGCTTGCTCGTAGGCAGCTTTCTGTGCTTTCAGCATGGCGCGGTTCTTACCCATAGCAAAAAGCGGTCCCAGGAGATTAGCACTGAGGTAGTGGATGGGCGACTTGAAGAAGTCGCCCATTTCCTTGCTCTCCAAACCGTAACTGGCAGTAAGTGTGATGCGCGGAAAGAGGTTGGTGAATGCCATGCCCACGGCGGCGTTACTTGCTATAAGACGTTGTTCGGCTTCGCGCACATCGGGGCGGCGCTCCAACAAGGTGGAGGGGAGCCCGACGGGCAGCGACTCGGGCAACTTCACTTCTTCGGGAAGTATTGAGCGGTGTATCACCTGCGGATATTCGCCTGCAAGGAAAGCGATGTCGTTCTCTTTAATAGAGATCTTACGCTCCAGCTCTGGCACCAGTGTAGCGGTGCGGGCGTATTCCACCTTTGCCTGCTGATACGATGTCTCAGAAGTAAGACCGCCTTCGAAACGCAGTTTGGCGAGGCGCACGCCTTCTTCGCGCGCTTTCAAGGTCTGGCGCACAATCTTCAGTTCGTTATCCAAGGCTACCAACTCGAAGTAGGATTGCGCCACTTCGGAGATGATGCTCATCTTCAAGGCACGCTGTGCTTCGATGCTTCCCAAGAACTGCGCCATGCTCTTGTCCTTAGCCCAACGGAGGTTGCCCCACAAGTCGAGTTCCCACGAAGCAATGAACTTAGCATGCTGCTTGGTGCTGTTCTTATAATTATCGCCACCATAGTTGGTGCCCTCCTTTTCTATAAAGGCTTTGGCGTCTATGCGCGGAAAGAGGTTTGCCCAATCGATGCGCTTCATGGCTGCCAACTCCTTTACACGCGCACTGGAAATCAGCAAGTCCTTGTTATGCTCCAATGTCTTGCTGATGAGCTGCTGCAAAGTGGTATCGGTGTACATCTCCCACCACTGCATATCGGCAATGGTGAGCGTATCGTTCTGAGGAGCCTTAGAGAGCCGTTCGGGCAGATTAAGCTCCGGACGTGTATAGTGTTGGCCCAGCTGGCAAGAAGCCATACTGAGACTTCCTGCCACGACGAGCATATAGAATAGTATCTTTTTCATTGTGTTCGCTTTTTATAATAAACAACATTACGCTTGCTTGCGGAGGGTGGTGGCTTTTGCCTTGTTCTTCATCTTATATATAAGTACGAAGAAGAAAGGCACCAGGAGTATTCCGACGGTTACGGCTACTATCATTCCGAAGAACACACCGGTACCGATGGCTTGACGGCTGGCTGAACCCGGACCGCTGGCTATGACCATAGGCAGCATACCTAAGATGAATGCCAACGAGGTCATTAGGATTGGGCGGAAACGCAGCTGCGACGCATGAAGCGCGGCTTCTACCACGTCTACCCCACGGTCTACCTGCTCTTTGGCGAACTCTACAATCAGGATGGCGTTCTTGGCAGCCAATCCGACAAGCATCACGAGACCTATCTGGAAGTAGACATCGTTCTCGAGTCCGCACGCCCACACACCGAGGTAAGCACCTAAGGCTGCTATCGGCAACGTGAAGAGAACAGCGATTGGCACCGTCCAACTCTCGTAGAGTGCAGACAGGAAGAGGAATACGAAGAGGAACACCAATGCCAGCACCATCGCGGTTTGTCCGCCGGCTTGTTTCTCCTGATACGAGAGTCCGCTCCATTCTATACCGATGTTCTCTGGAAGATGCTTGCGGGCAATCTCTTCTATCGCTTGCATCGCCTGTCCCGAACTGTATCCTTCGGCTGCGCCGCCTCTGATCACGGTGCTATTGAACATATTGAAACGCTTGATGCTACCGGGACCTGTGGTGTATCTTGTAGTGCCGAGCGAGGTTAGCGGAATCATCGCATTGTCGCTTCCGCGCACAAAGAAGAGGTTGATATTGTCCTTGTGCTCGCGGTAGTTGGCTTCAGCCTGAATATACACACGATAGATGCGGTTGAACATATTGAAGTCGTTCACATACACCGATCCGGTATAAGCCTTCATTGTAGAGAATACATCTGCCATCGGCACGCCGGCAAACTTCACCTTGTCGCGGTCTACGTCGAAGTAAAGCTGCGGTATTTCTGCCTGAAGCGATGACGACAGTCCTGAAAGTTCCTTGCGTTGCTGGGCGTAGTGGAGCAGAGTGTCTGTAGCTGCAGCCAACTGTTCGAAGGTGGCATCGCCACGGGCTTCGAGCTGCATTTCGAAACCGCCCGAACTACCCAAACCGGGGATGACGGGAGGAGTGGAAAGATACACCTTGCATTCGGGGTAAGCCGAAAGCTCTTTCTTTACCTGCGCCATGATGGCATCAATAGTCTGTTCGCCTCGCTTTTCCCACGGTTTCAGGATAACAGTAAGGTCGGTACGCGCCTGACTGGTTCCTACACGCGGACTGCTGCCCACTACGCTCTGCACATAATCGACCGACGGCAGAGACATAAGGTACTCTACCGCCTTGGCGCTTACGACACGGCTACGCTCAAGTGTAGCTCCTTCGGGCAACTCCAGTTCTACACGGAAGTATCCCTGATCCTCGGTTGGGAGGAAGCTGGTAGGAATGATGCGGTGCAGCACAAGAATGGCGATAAGCACTACTCCAAACGAGCTTAACACGCGACGCTTATGGCGCAAGATGCGCTTGATAAGAACCACATATTTATTAGTACCCACGCCCAGCCAGTCGTTGATGCGGCGGAACACAATGTTCTTACGCTTGTTGGGGTCTTCTTTCTTCAGAATGAGCGAACACATCACGGGACTAAGCGTGAGAGCTACGACCGTAGAAAGCAATACCGACACCACGATGGTGATGGTGAACTGACGATACAGCAGTCCGGTGATGCCGGGCAGGAAACTAACGGGCACGAACACGGCAGCCAACACCAAAGAGGTAGCGATGATAGCACCGACCAATCCCTCCATGGCTTTCTTTGTAGCCTGATACGGCGAGAGGTTCTCTTCGTCCATGATGCGTTCTACGTTTTCTACCACCACGATGGCATCGTCCACCACGATACCGATGGCAAGCACCAGTCCGAGCAAGGTAAGCATATTCAGCGAGAAGCCGAAGATAAGCATAAAGCCGAACGTACCGATAAGCGAGATGGGCACTGCCACAAGCGGGATAAGCGTAGCACGCCAACTCTGCAATGAGAGGTAGACCACGAGGATAACCAGAACGAGGGCTTCAAACAGGGTTTTGTACACTTCATGGATGGATTCGGAAATATACGTGGTCATGTCGAACGGTATTTCGTAGCTGAGACCCTCGGGGAAGTTGGCACTGATCTCCTTCATGGCTTCCTTCACCTTGCCAGCCACTTCCATGGCGTTGGCACCCGGAAGCATATAGATGCCCAGCACGGCAGCGTTTCCGCCGTTTATTCCGCTCTCTGTGCTGTACGACGAAGCCTCAAGCGAGATGCGTGCAACGTCGCGCAGACGAATGATTGAGCCGTCGGGATTGGCGCGCACTACGATTTCCTCAAACTGGCTCACGGTAGACAGACGGCCCTTGGTGCTGATGGGGATAGTGATGTCGGGTCCGCTCATGGGTTGCTGACCCAACACTCCGGCTGCCGACTCGCGGTTCTGGTCTTTTATGGCAGACTGGATATCGGCTACGGTAAGTCCGAAGTTGGCCATCTTGTCGGGCTGCACCCATATCTGCATGGCATAGTAGCGGCTGCCGATATTCGACACACGACCTACGCCGGGGATGCGTCGCAGCAGGTCGAGCACGTTGAGCGTAGCAAAGTTGCTCAGGTAGATTTCGTCGAACTTAGGGTCGGAAGAGGTAAGACAGATAGTGAGCAACTGGCTTGGTGCCTGCTTCTCTACCGAAATGCCGTTCTGCACTACTTCGGCTGGCAGACGCGATTCTGCCAACTTGATGCGGTTCTGTATTTCTACTGCCGCCAAATCGGGATCGCTATTAATATCGAAAGTAACGGTGGCAGAGAATCCGCCTGTGTTCGTACTGTTCGATTCCATGTAGAGCATACCCGGAGTACCGTTAAGCTCTTGCTCGATAGGCGTAGCCACGGCTTGCGAAACGGTCAGAGCGCTTGCACCAGGATATGATGCTCCGATCTTCACAACGGGTGGCGTGATTTGCGGATATTGGTCAATAGGCAACATCGTGAGACCGATGATGCCGACAATGACTATCAATATGGAGATGACAGCCGAGAAGATCGGTCTGTCAATGAAAAAACTAACTTTCATATTCGCACGTTATTTTCTGTTTGTGTTCGCTGTAGGCTTTACGGGGTTCACCTTAACACCCGGTGTAAGCTTGTGGAAGCCTTCGGTCACAATATTCTCGTTGGCTGCCAAGCCTCGTTCCACTACCACTTGGTTTCCAACTTCCGGACCAAGCTCTATGAAGCGGCGTTCCACGATATTGTCGCGGCGCATTACGTAGATGTAGGCTCCTCCCTTTTCTATAATAACCGATTTCATGGGCACCACGATAGAGTGCTCACGTACATCGAGCAGCAGCTTTACTTTGGTAAACTGACCGGGCAGCAACACACGGTTAGGATTCGGCATCTCGGCACGTACGGAGAAAGTGCCTGTGCGAGGGTCTACCTGAGGTTCTGCGAAATCTACCAATCCCTTGTGCGGATACACCGTATTATCGGCAAGGGTGATGGTTACATTCGGTTGCCATGAACGTGTGTCGTCTTTCTGACCGAGCAACACATTGCGCTCCTTGCTCTTCAGATAGTCGAGTGCCGTCATGCTGAAGTCCACCAGTACGGTGTCACTCTTCACCACAGTCGCTAACAGCGACTTGGCACCCGGTCCGACAAGAGTGCCTAAGTCTACATGGCGTTCGCTGATATGTCCTGCAATCGGAGATCGCACCACAGTACGCCCTAACTCTAATTCCGCTTGGTCGAGGTCGGCTTTGCTCATGCCCACCGAGGCTACAGCTGTTTCGTACGCAGCAATGGCGTTGTCGAGATCGAGCTGGCTGGCAGCATTCTGCTTGTAAAGCGGACGGATACGCTCCAAATCGCGCTTCGCCTTCAGCGCCTGCGCTTCATCCTTCTTCAGCTGCGCACGCACCTTGTCTGCCTTAGCCTTGTATTGGTCTTGATTGATAACAAACAACACCTGGTCCTTATTCACATAAGTACCTTCTGCAAACAGCATCTTCTCAAGATAGCCCTCAACGCGAGCGCGCACTTCTACGAACTGCTGAGCGCGTACACGACCTACATATTCGCCGTAAATCTCTACGTCTTTTTGTGTTGCCGGAGCAACAACCACTGTGGGAAGTTCGGGTTCGGGTTCAGAACGATGGGTAGCTATCAGATAAACTCCAATAACCAAAGCGATGCATAATACTGCAAGTGCTGTTCTTTTCTTCTTCAATGCCAATTCTCTCTTTGTATAAAACAGTCTCATATCTGGGATTTATATATTTATTGTTGATTAATAACAAGACAGGGGACAAATTACGTGCCACACATCATATTTTATCTTAAAGCACTCGTAACCAGCCGATTGCTTATTTACGCCATATCCAACAAGTGTAGAAACCGGTCTACACAGTGTGGAATTTTTCCACATATCATAACTCTTAATGGACTGTATTACGAAAGCACTTGCCAAATTGTAAAATTATTAGTAATTTAGCGACCCGTAAAAGGAACAAAATAAAATATAAATAGTGCAAGCATACAATTCCAAACCTCATTACGCCCTACTCGACGGTCTGCGCGGTGTAGCCGCCCTGCTCGTCGTATGGTATCACGTGTTCGAAGGTTTCCAGTTCGCCGGCAACAAGCCCGTCATCGACTTCATCAACCACGGCTACCTCGCTGTCGACTTCTTCTTCATCCTCTCAGGTTTCGTAGTGGGCTACGCCTACGACAGTCGTTGGGGCAAGACACTAACCACGGGCGGATTCTTCCGTCGCCGTCTGATACGCCTGCAACCGATGGTGTGCATGGGCGCACTCATCGGTGCCGTGTCTTTCCTACTTACTGGTATGGAGCGTTGGGACGGCTCGCACGCCACTCTCGGGCTCACACTTCTTGCCTTCGTCTGTGGCTGTCTGATGCTGCCGGCACTACCTGGTATGCCACGCGATGTGCGTGGCAACGGCGAGATGTTTCCGCTCAACGGACCGTGCTGGTCGCTCTTCTTCGAGTATATCGGCAACATCGTGTATGCGCTTGCCATACGCCGACTTTCCACACGCCTGCTCTCCCTGCTGACGGTCGCTTTGTGCTGCACACTGACGTGGTTCGCCGTCACCAATCAGTCGGGCTATGGGTCTATCGGTGTGGGTTGGACTGTAGACAGCATGAACGTGCTCGGCGGATCGCTGCGAATGTTATGCCCATTCACAGCCGGCGTGTTGCTTTCGCGCATCTTCAAACCTTTCAATAACGTGCGTGGTGCGTTTTGGATAAGCACCGCCGTGCTACTCGCACTCTTTCACGTACCTTATATAAATAGTAGCTATGCGCTCGGCGGCATCTTAGGCACGCTTAGTCTGAATGGTGTGTTCGAAAGCGTATGCATCGTTGCTATCTTCCCGTTGGTGGTGTGGTTCGCAGCATCGGGCAAGACCACCGACGCCACTTCTACACGCATCTGCCGCTTTTTGGGCGACATCTCTTATCCGCTCTACATCGTCCACTATCCACTGATGTACGCCTTCTACCGCTGGCTCATCAAGACCGAGCTGTACACCCTGCAAGAGACATGGTACGTGGCTCTGGCGGTGGTAGTAAGCAGCATAGTGCTGGCATGGCTCTGCCTTAAACTATACGACGTGCCAGTTAGAAAATGGCTCCGACAAACTCTATCAGCAGTTTGTCGAAGACCAGAATAAAGTTGTTATGTAATAAGGTTACAACAAGTTTGTTATTTATCTATAGTATACCTCACACCAAAGTTGAGATTGAAATTTAATGGTTTCTCCTTGTAGATAGTTTGGAGTGAAGAGCCGTCATCGAAATGATAGCTCACGCCTGGCTCTGCATAAATGCCAATGTTGTCGAGTACATTAAATTGTACACCAGCTGCTGCATTTACCGACATTTGCAGTGGTTTGCTATCAATGTCAAATGTTTCGCTCTTCTTAGTAGCATTATTGATTACGTATTCCTCAGTGACATATCCCGACACGCACTTTTCAGCAAGAACTCCTGCCGAACCGTACAAATTAAGTCGCTTATATGCGAATATATTATATTTCACATTGACAGGTATTCCCACATAATTCAACTTTTGTTCGCCTGTGAAGTAGTTCTCTTGGCTACCATCTTTCATGTCCGATGCGAGTCGGGTGTATGTCAGTCCGCTCTCAATGCTCAAACGCTCATTGAGAGCGTATGCCACTTTCACACATATATGCACTGGCAAGCGGTGCTTGTATTCCGTTTTCACTTCCTTTCCCTGATTGAAGATATTGATGTCGAGCATCGGGTTGTCCTCCCAATCGGAGTCGTCGGGACCTGTAGAAATAACCGGGTCGCCAATAGATGTTATGGTCTTGGAAGCCTTCAGGGTTCCCATTGCGCTTGTGCTTATTGCCCAATGTGAAGCTCGGGACGAAGAGGAGCGCTGCCCCACATCATGGTTGTAGGCTACAAGGTTAGCGTAATTATTGTTTTTAGGAAAACAGTCTACTTGTTTATTGTTATTCTCACGTATTACGTCTTCTTCATGGTCAGACGTATTTATATCTTCAGTTCTATCAGATTCTTCAAACTTATTACTGTCAGACATTATATCCAATGAATCATTATCGTTTGTAAGCGGTAATGATGCCTCCGCATTATCAACAGAATAACACTCCTTATATGCGTTATTCCGAACTATTGAGTTGTCTGCTACGATGTTTCTGTTGTCGGTGACAATCGACTCGTTGTCAGATGACTTTACGAGCGTAGTGCCCATTTGCGATCTCGCCATTTTGGATGTACCATGCTCATTATCTATATATTCAGAGTATATAGAATATCCTAAAAACAGAGCCACACTTGCAGCTGCCACAATACCTGCCGTGCGTCGTATCCTATACAACAAAGAAGGCTTGCCGTTTCGTCTATAGCCACCATTCTCATCGCTCATCTCTCTGCAGATGTCCTCCCATAGTCCATCTGGAGCATCTTTCTCATAGTTGCCCAAGCGGTCATGTATGTCTTTTTGCCAATTATTTTTCATACGTTAAATGGAATTGATGGTTCTATAATGTTTAATTTTCTGCGCCAGCATTGCTTTGGCTTTATGTAGTTGCGAGGCTGAAGTATTCTCTTTTATGCCGAGCAATGAGGCTATCTCCTTGTGGCTCTTGTCGTCAACTATATAGAGATTGAATACTGTTCGGTAACCATCGGGCAATTCTCGTATTAATTGGTGAAGCACATCTGTCGATATACCATCAGTCTCCATGCTATTACCGTCTGCAATATTCATATCTGTATCATCAATGCTGGCAAGATTCAAACGACTATTGTTGCGAAGAAACTTTAGGGTTTCATTTAGCGTAATCCTTGCCATCCATGCCTTCAGCGAGCCCTCTCCACGATACGTGAAACTATTCAGAGAAGTGAAGATCTTTATGAACGCCTCTTGTAACACGTCTTTAATATCCTCGTCTTCTGTAATGTAGCGTGAACAGAGTGCGGACAGGTATCGCACGTGCCTACGATAAATCCACTCGGTGGCAGTATTGTCGCCATCGAGAGCTTTTCGTAACCAACGTTCCTCGTTTGTTTCTTTTCTGAATGTTATGCCGAACATAATGTTTATAGGGTCAAAAGCTGAGGAAAACAGCGAAGTGCAAATGCCTTTAACATACAGTAAAAGCATTTGCACTATCTCGTAACAACGTATTTCCTACTTTGTTACTTTAACAGCTACCATAGTAGTTTTTTTGTTTTTGTCTGTGATGATGATAGTTGTGCTTCCAACCTTCACACCCTTTATAGTAAGTTTGGCATCCTTAATGGTGGCTGTAGCTATCTTGTTATCTTTGCTTGCAGCCATATAGGGTGCTGTTCCTCCGCTGATGGTTACTACATCTTCTTTACCAACTGCCACACTCGTCGTGGCTTTGTCTACGACAATACCGTCCACCACAGTAAGACGCAAACTGCCCGTTACTTTCTTTGAGTCGGTAACAATAACCATAGCCTTACCAGCCTTAATTCCTTTTACGGTGATAGTTGCCTTGTCAACTGTTGCAGTGGCGGTCTTGTCGTCGCTTGATTTAGCGGTATAGGTACCGTCTCCACCTGCCACCATTACTGTCTGTGTACCGCCAACGGCAACAGAAACGGTTGAGGGTTTGAACTTGATGGCAGAAGTGTTGTCATCATCATTAGAACATGAAGCAAATGCTGCTACAAATATGGCACAAACAATTGATGTTGCAAACTTGAAAATTTTAATTGATTTCATTTTTATTCTATGATTTTTGTCATTTAACTGATGCGCTATGGAATGGGTCTGCGTCCATCTCCAGCCCAAAGCATGGTTGTTATATCGAGTACTCTTGCCCCTTTAAATAAGAGACTTTGTAAAATCTTGCCTGGAAGATGTTTTTTTTGATATTTTTTATCCGATGCTGTGGGACGTTGCTGGTACAGCTTTAAGAATGTCATCAGTTATTTAATCATAGACACTAATGAAAATCATTTCTTCTTTATCTCGTAACCTATTTTCTTGAAAGCCTCAACATAGTCGTTGTATTTGGCCTTTCTGCCGTCGTACACGATTGTCACTTTCTGGTCGTCTACAGAGGTTGCGATTTTCTTTGTGCCCTTTACGAAGCGGATGTTGCTCTTTATCTTCTTCTCACAGTTCTCGCAGTGCATCTGCGGTTGCGTTGTTACTACCAATGTGTCGGTTGCAGTCTGCGCAAAGCTGTTGCCGGCAAGCATGAGCAAAAATGCTGTTAAAAGATTCTTTTTCATATTATCCTTATTTAATATTGGTTATTATAACTTCTCAAGTTTAAAGCGTACTCCGACGTATGCCATCGCTCCAGTAACTGGTCCCCATACTTGTGTGGCATCGAACGCCGCACTCCACGGATGGTGTGCATGGCGTATTGGGTCGTCAATCTTATAGTTGGTGAGGTTCTCTCCGCCGATGTACAGACTGAAGTGATGGAACTCCCTGGTCACCTGCGCCTGCAACTGGAAGTAGGCAGGATAGCTACTCTGGTCGTACAGCTCGCCGCCACCGTTCAACTGACCCGTCACGTCAAACTGCCACAGTTCGAGCGGTGTCTTATACGAGAGCGTGAGCAAGCCTTTGTAGCGCGAGGTGAGGGGTTTCTGTCGCAGACTGCCGTCGTAGGTGCACTTCACGTCGTTAAGACGGAAGGCGGCTGTGGCTGTCATGCCGCTGAACAACGCGTATGTAGCATCAACCTGAAAGGTGTGACTATAGCTCTTGCCGTCGAGGTTCTCGAAGCGAAGAGTGTGCTGTCCACTCGCTCCGTCGAAGTTCATTATCATCTGATTGACGAAGTCGGTGTAGTAATACTCCGCGTTCAGCTCCAGATTTCTGCCGAAGAGCGGTATGTTGAAGCCCAACGAAGCACCCGTGTTCCATGCTTCCTCCTGCTTCAGGTCGGGCGATACGAATATCTCTCTACCACTTGCCAAGAGCGACACGTTCTCAGCCAGAGCATGTGGCGAGCGATAGCCCTTGCCCACCGAGGTGCGGAGCGTGACGATGCTGTTCGGAGAGTATTTTACGTGCAGACGCGGTGTGAAGAAACCGCCGTAACGGTTCGAATGATCCCAACGCACGCCAGGCATAACCGTGAGCTTTTCGCCCAACTTATATGTATATTGTGCATACACACCCGGTGTCGTCTCCTTAGAGACCGTGCTCTCTGCCCGTGCCAGTGTGCCCAACGGATTGAAGCGTTCGTCGTAATAGTCGTGGTTGAGCGATGCACCGACGCTTAGGTTGTGATGCTCCGTGATGTCGGTTTCGAACATCAGCTGCGCATATCCGTTCTTCTGGGTGACATCATACTCGGTGCGTCCGAATATGTTGTCTGCGTCGTGCCACGATCCGTGCAGCATAAGTGCGACGGACGTGTTGTGGTCGGCGTTCAGCGTAAAGCCGTTTTTCCACAGCGCCTCGTAGCGGTTGGTCTTCACCGATGTGGTGTAGAGAGGTTCTGACGAAGAAGTAGCCGAGTGCTTGCGGCTCTGCCCTCCATTGCGCTCGTCGTGCAAGCCGCGCAGCATCAGCTGACTGATCCAGCGTGGCGACACATACGCCCAGCGGTGCATCACATTATACTGGCGCAACTTCGGCATATCCATGAAGCCGTCGCCGTTGCCGTCGTGATCCATCTGTCGGTTCTCGAAGTGGAGAAGTGTTGCAGTAGAAAGGCGTTCGTTGAGATGAACGCTTCCGTCGAGGTTCACCTCCGTTTTCAGTTCGCTGTCCTGATAGACGTTCGCACGCACGCCATCGGTGCCCTGCGGCTTCAGAAACTCGATGTTTATCTGTCCCGTAGTGCTTTCGTATCCGTTCTTCACGCTCGACGCTCCCTTGCTCACCTGTATCGACTGCATCCAGGGACCAGGCACATAACCTAAGCTGTATGGCAGGGCTGCGCCTCGCAGGTTGGGCACGTTCTCGGTGAGCATCTGCACGTAGGTGCCGCTCAGTCCGAGCAGCTTTATCTGCTTGGCGCCGGTGGCAGCGTCGCTGTAGCTAACGTCTACCGACGGATTGGCTGTGAACGACTCGCCTAAGTTGCAGCAAGCCGCACGTATCAGCTGTCCCTGCCCTATTATCTCGGCGTTGTCAACCCGAAATCTCGACTTGATGCCGTTCGTGGCTTTCACAACCACGGCTTTCAGCTCGCGGGTATCGGCTACGCTGTCGGTCTGCGCCAGCATCTGCTGCGAAGCAAACAAAACTCCTAAGAAGCATACGTGTGGTTTTCTCATAATCATTTCAAATACGTACTTGTATAATACCCTCTATATATTTCTGTGCAAAGATATATATTTCTGCTTATACATTTACGCCAAACACCGAACGCAGCTTACAAATTCTCGGTTTTCCAACGTTTTTTAATATTACTTTGCATAAGAGCCTCACGCTACCCAACTGCCAATATCTCCATACAAAAGCAGCATGAGAAAAACGACCCTTAACATAAAGCATAAATATCACAATCTGTTGGTTGATGTAACACGTATTTCAATAAAAATACTGTAACTTTGTAGAAGAATTAAGGATAACCATTTTTAACCCAATATTATGAGCATCAATATCCAGAGAAATCAGAAGAAAAGAGTAGTAATCGTTGGTGGCGGACTCGGCGGACTGCGCCTTGCAGAAGACCTCTACGGGTCGGGTATGCAGGTGGTGCTGATCGACAAGAACAACTTCCACCAGTTTCCGCCGCTTATCTATCAGATAGCTTCGGCTGGTATCGACCCGAGCAGCATCTCGTTCCCCTTCCGACAAATTTTCCGCAAGCGCAAGGACTTCTATTTCCGCATGGCAGAGGCTCGTATGGTAGACAGCGAGAAGAAGATTTTGCAGACCTCCATCGGCAAAATCGACTACGACTATCTCGTGCTGGCAGCCGGTGCTACAACCAACTTCTTCGGCAACAAGAACATCGAGGAGTGGGCCATACCGATGAAGACGGTACCCGAGGCGATGGGCTTGCGCAACGCCCTGCTCTCCAACTTGGAGCGTGCTCTCACCTGCGCCACTGAGGAGGAACGCCAGGAACTGCTCAATGTCGTCATCGTGGGCGGTGGCGCAACGGGCGTAGAGATTGCCGGCGCGCTTGCAGAGATGAGACGCTACGTCATACCGTACGACTACCCCGACATGGACTCGTCGCTGATGCACATATACCTCATCGAGGCGGGCGACCGCCTGCTTGCCGGACTCTCGCAGGAGTCGTCGCAGAAGGCGTACGAGTTCCTCAAGAGTATGGGCGTAGACATACAGTTCGGCAAGATGGTGACCGACTACCGCGACCACAAGGTGGTCATGAAGGACGGCACCGAGATACCTACACGTACGTTCCTCTGGGTGTCGGGCATCAGAGCCAACGCCATGCCCGGCATCGACGAGAGCCACTTGGGTCGCGGCTTCCGCTTCAAGGTTGACGAATACAACCGCATACCGGGTGTCGAAGACGTGTTCGTCATCGGCGATCAGTGTCTGCAGACCTCCGACGCAGCCTACCCCAACGGCCATCCGCAGGTGGCGCAAGTGGCTATACAGCAGGCGAAGAACCTCGCCAAGAACCTCAAGCTCATCAACCAGGGCGCAGACAGCAACGCTCTCACTGCGTTCCACTACAAGAACCTCGGCTCGATGGCTACCATCGGACGCAACAAGGCGGTCGTAGAGATAGGCAAGTTCCGCAGCCAGGGCTTCTTCGCCTGGGTGCTGTGGCTCGTCGTCCACCTGCGTTCTATCCTCGGCGTGAAGAACAAGATGATGGTGCTGCTCAACTGGCTCTGGAAGTACGTCAGCTACAACGACTCTATCCGCATGATTACTTACGCCACAAAGCCGCGCGAGGTGGAAGAGCGCATGAAGCGCGAGCAGACAACCCACCTCGGAGAGGACTTGATGGAGTAAAGAGGCGGCTCTGCCCCACTCCATGCAATACGAAACAAGACTCTTGATTACATAAAATAAGACTCTTGATTACATAAAATAAGACTCCTTATTACACAGAATAAGACTCTTTATAATACAGAATAAGACTCTTTATAATACAGAATAAGACTCCTTATTACATAAAAATAGGCTGTAGACAACGCAACGACAGCGTTTGTCTACAGCCTATTTGCTTTGTCTTTTTTTAAATAAGGTTGACACCCTAAAGTCAACCTTATTTAAAAAAAGACAGGTCTCATTAGTTTTAATGTGAACTTGTTAGTTGAACGCGGTCTAAAAGAGGGCTACTTATGTGGCATTAATTAATAATTACAGCGAAATTAAAGGGCGTTTTGTATTTTTCTTCAAAGAACTATCGTTTTTCACGTAGAAAATAGATACATTTGCATAATATTTACAGAATGATGAATATCATGGCTAATCTTAATCGAATTAAAATATTTTTATTTGAACATTATAAAACAGGGGAATGGCTTGCTTACGAACCCAGCAAATTACCTTGTATTGTTAGTATATGGTGTCAAAATTCAATTCAACCTAATCTAAAAACGCTTAACAATATGGCCGAATTACTTCAAGTTGATGTAAAAAATTTGATTGTTAGTAATATTAAGGATAATTGATATATGAGATATTTAGGTAACAAAACTAAAATAATGCCACAGATAGAGAAACTATTAGATGAAAAGAATATTCTGATAAATGGTCTCGAATTTTGTGATGCTTTTTCCGGTACAGCTACAGTTGGAGATTATTTTCAGAACGTATTTAGAATCATTTCTAATGATTCACTTTGTGCGTCTTATTATATTTCAAGAGGTAAATTGATAAATATTCCCACTTTTGAAACATTAGGTTTTGATCCCTTCGATTATTTTAACAATGTTGATACAAATAGTTATGTGCAAGGTTTTTGCTATAACAACTTTGCTCCTACCGTATCTGAAAGGATGTATTTTTCTGACGAAAATGCAAAACTTATTGATTTTATAAGAGATACCATAGATAATTGGTCAAATGATGGACTAATCAACGATGATGAAAAGTCATACTTAATTGCTTCACTACTGGAAAGCCTAAGTAAAGTTTCTAATGTAGCTGGAGTTTATAGTGCATTTTTAAGAAAATGGGATCCACGTGCAATAAAAAGGATGTTTTTTATTCCCGTGGAAAGAACAAATGGTGAATCGCAGTATAACAATGAATTTCATTTGAACGATGTAAACGATTTTATAAATAATGTTCATGGTGACATCTTATACTTAGACCCACCATATACACCAACTCAATATATAAGCCAATATCATGTATTAGAAACAATTGCGAAAAATGATCATCCTGTAACCCATGGAGTTGGAGCTCATCGAGATAATGGTAACCAAATATCTCGATGGTGTAAGAAAGAGTATGTTGGCAGTGAGTTCGAGAAACTTATTGCAAATGCCCAGTTCCGACATATTGTGTTCAGCTATAGTGATGCAGGAATAATGTCAAAAGAATTTATTGAAAAAGTTCTTAAAAGATACGCTGTTGAGGGAACATATACCTTCAAGCAAATCAACTTTGTCAAATACAAGAGTACAAGAGCTGTTAATAAGGAAATAGCTGATAACACCCAGAAAAAGACTCATTATGAGTGGCTATTCTATATTGAAAAGAAACAAACACCTTTATACATTTCTCCATTAAATTATATTGGAGGAAAGTTTGAAGTATTACCTCTGCTGAAAGATTATATGCCACATAACATTGATGTATTTTATGATCTTTTTGGTGGAGGCGGAACTGTTTCGGTAAATGCAGAAGCTCAACGTGTTATATACAATGACATAAATCCTTTTGTCAGTAGCTTGCTTCACAAAATAGCAACAGAAGATATTGGGAAAACAATCAAATACATAAAACGAACAATAAAGAAATATAGTTTATCAAAAGCGAATAAAGAGGCATATGTAGCTCTTAGAACTGATTATAATTCTAAAGAACCTTCTCAAAGAAATCCTTTAGATCTATATCTTCTAATATGTTTTGGATTTGAGCATCAAATCAGATTTAATTCTTCGCATGAATTTAACAATCCATGCGGAAACTCTGGCTTCAATCAAGAAATGTGCGAAAAGTTAATAGCTTTCAACATGAGAGCTAAACAGCTAGGTATTGAATTCAATTCACAATCATATGAAGGATATGAAAATGACATTACCCCACGCGATTTTGTTTATTGCGACCCTCCTTATCTTATTTCTTGTGGAGCATACAATGATGGTAAAAGAGGATTTAATGGATGGAATGAGGAGCAAGAACAACAATTACTACGATTCCTTGAAAGAATGAATGATAGAGGCATTAGATTCATGCTATCAAATATGGTAGATAGAAACGGGATAGAAAATCACCCATTGAACGAATGGATAGAAAGGAATCATTTTAGAGTAATTGAAAATGCTAACGTTACAAAGAGAAACAGACAAAATAGAAAAGAAATAATCATCATAAACTATTAGAATATGGATATTTTGGTAAAGATGTATTCCAGCAATTGGGAGACATACAAAAAATATTATAAGAAAGCAACAGTTCTTGCTTTTGCACAAGATGGTATCGAAATTAGCAAAAATGATATACGACACGAGCTTATTGAGATACCTGGAGATACTATTCAGAAACAAAGACATGGTTCAACTAAGCATTCAAGAACTATGCGTGTTTATCATAATGGCGTAATTAGATATGTCATTGGTTTATCCAATACTAATTATGACGAGGACAAAAGAATAGAGGCCGAAAATACAGGAGCAAAATATAAATATGGTGTTCACAACTTTCATTCCAATACCTACCTCAATCAGGGTATAAACAAGATTATGGACACATACTTCAATGAAAAACAAAATAACCAAAATGTTAAACTGTTTTTCTATCTTTTAGATACAAAACAAACTTATTGCAGCAACTTATCAAATATCCTTAACTATAGAAAGTTAGCTACAGTGGGCATCAATATTCTTAACATCAATGATGTTGATAAGAGTGGCTGGAAGGACATTGAATTTGATTACAAAGAAGGCAATAGTATTGCCTACTCATCATTCAATAAGTTTTTGAATGACATGGCATTAGTAGCCTCAAAGAATAGTGGTAATGTGCCAGCATATATAAAATGTATTGAAGAAGAGGTTGAAAGTAAAGATGGAAAAACCATTCCTATGATAACCAAATACATTTATACGTTTAAGGGACTTGGAGCTGAAGCTTACGATTGTTTTCTTAACATGTGGACTCTAATTGTATTAGCAAAGAGAGAGAAAAAGGTACTTGAGTTCCTATTCGCTCCTGAAAAATACAACTTCAGAATCGGTCAAGAACACCCAAGATTCACTCAAGATATTCCTGAAACCATTACCGATTTATTCCAGAAGGTAGGTATAACAGTTGAATATGAATCAACAGAAGAAGTTCTTCAACAACTTGAACGAGAGAAAAGTCAATACGAGCAAGCTAAAAGCAAGAATATGCTTAGAAACCAAGAAATGTTCAGAAATAATCTTCGTGCTAAGGGACTTCAAACAAAATGTTACCTTTGCGGATGCGAGGTTGAATCAATACTTGAAGCAGCACATCTTTGGGGTGTTGCAGAAATAAGAAATGCAACAACTCAAAGAATCAACAAAGCAATTAACGAAGACAGCTTGAGTGGTGTTGTTGATACTGATAGCGAATACTCTAACGAAATATTCTATAAGAGATACATGTTGGCAAATTCTGGTCATAATGGTGTTTGGCTGTGCAGTAATCACCATGGAATGTTCGATAGCCACCATTTTATCTTTGATTCAGAAGATGGAAAGTTAGTGGTAACAACTGCAGATTCTAACTCAATTAGTTATATTGATAAAACCGTAAAGTACAAATCTCTTGACAAGAACATACTCACACCCGAAACAAAGACTTTCTTAAAGTATGCAAACCAACGTGATAAAGTATAGTGATTTTTTGCTCTATAATGGTGATTGTCGTAATGTCATGTCAGCTTTAGAAGAAAAAGTTGACATGATTTTTGCAGATCCACCATATTTTTTATCAACAGGTAAAGGTACTGTAAAAATCGGTCAAAGATATATTGATTTTGATAAAGGTGACTGGGATAGAATACGTTCAAATTCTGAAAAAGATAAGTTTAACTATGAGTGGTTAAAAAAATGTCAAGAAATACTGAAGGACAGTGGAACAATTTGGGTGTGTGGAACATATCACAATATATATTCTGTTGCAAACTGTTTACAAAGTTTAGGTTTTAAGATTTTGAACATGATTGTATGGCAAAAAGCAGATCCACCCAAAACTTTAACTAACCAAAGGTTTAATTTCTCTGCCGAATATATAATATGGGCAAGGAAATGTGAAAAAGTCAATCATTACTTCAATTATGAATTGATGGAAGCAATGAATAATGGTGTTCACATGCCTGATGTATGGAAATTACCAGCTCCTGGTACATGGGAAAAAACATGTGGTAAGCATCCAACACAAAAACCTTTGCGTCTCTTATACAGGATCATTCTTGCTTCGACACGTGAAGGAGAAACTATACTAGATCCCTTTGCTGGAAGTTGCACAACTGGTATAGCAGCAAACCTTCTCAATCGTAAATTTGTTGGTATAGAACAAGATGAGAAGTTCATAACTCTTGCTAATAAACGAAGATTAGAATTAGAAAGCAAAGTCAGAGCATCACAGCTATACGAAAGAATGTCAGAAAATCCTGAAGAAGTACAAGTCCTTGTGAATCATGTTAGGTCAACACTACAGCCTCTAATGATAGAGAAGGGTATAACCTATATGCGAGCTGGAGAGTCAAAAGGGTCAATACTTGTTACTCCAGGGTTTGAGAGAATGGGCTATGTACTCCTTCATACTAATGGTGAAAACTGCCACCTATACAAATTAAAGAACAAGGGAAGTTTCCAAATTTGGACAAAAGAAACATTAGAGGCTCATGGTTTCCATCCAGAACATGCATTATATTATATGGTTCTTCATTTTGACAATTCAAAAGAGATAAACTTTTCCAAGCATCCAAAACTCAGACAAGGTATTAACACTTACAGATCAAAGATTAGACCTTTAAGTGACTTTATCGGATTAAAGTAAAACATCCCAAATAGCTTGTATAATTCATAGGAGAACTTTATAAAATGCAGAAAAGCTAACTGGCACAACTCTTGAAGATTTCTTTGCAGAACTCAAAAACGAACAATTATGGTAAACATCACTCTGCTCGCGAAGCCATAAAAAACGCAACGTTGCGGCTGGAAGATAGCCGTCATAGGCTTGCAGATAGGCTGGCAGATAACCCATTTCTGAGATTATCTGCCAGCCTTTATAGTATTAATAATGTGATTTTAGAACTTGTTGATAAACAATATTTTGTATTTTTGCGTCACTTAATATTGGGTGACGCAATGACGAAGCTAGGAAAAAGAGTGTTGCCACGCTACCGAAACAACATTGCCACGCTACCGAAACAACATTGCCACGCTACTACAACAACATTGCCACGCTACTACAACAACATTGCCACGCTACCGCAACTTCATTGTCGCAGCGTGGCAACAACCTATGTTTAGGAATCAAACTAATTTAAAAGAAATACTGAGGCTGGAAGATAAATCGTTTAGGCTGGAAGATACCATACCATAAGCTGGAAGATAGGCTGGCAGACAACCCCGTTTCTGAGGTTATCTGCCAGCCTTTATTGTGCTTATAATGTGAGAGTTACGGCAAAAATGGAAGATATGGTGGATTTTTTCAGCTACACACTATTTATCTCGGAATAATCTTTTCTGTTCACGTTCAAAATTTTCAAGGAAGTGAATCTCCACGGCGGAGAGGTTGTTCTGGGTGCGTTCCTTGAACTTGTCGTATTCATTGTCGGCTTTCTCTTTGGCGAGTTTGGCAGAGATTTTACCGGCATGAGTAAGGATGTCCTTTCGGGAGATACGGAGGAAGTCGTCGAGAATGTTTATCCAGTCCTTCATGTACATCGGGCGGTGTTCCTCAGCCTGCATTTCGGCGAAGTCGAGATACAGACTCACGATGCGGTTAAGCGACTTCACCTCCTCGTGCGTGAGATAGTTCTTTGCTATTTCATTAACGATGTACTCCTTCAATGCCTTTGTCGCCCATATTCTGAATTGAACGCCACGGTAGGAATGCACGCGGTAGCCTACGCTGATTATCATGTCGAGGTTGTAGTAAGCTACAGAGTATGTTTTACTATCAGATGCAGTTGTTGCAAAAAATGCAACAACTGATTTTTCCTCCAACTCCCCATCCTCCAGCACATTCTTTACGTGTCGTGAAATAGTGGATTTGTTGCGCTGGAACAGTTCAGCCATCTGGTCAAGCGAGAGCCAGACGGTATCGTTTTGCAGTTTCACCTCTATCTGTGAATCGCCATCAGGCGTTTGGTATAACAGAAATTGTCCTTTATCCATATTTTTCTATTGCTTATTCCTCAGCTCCGCTATCAAGTCGTTAACAATATACGTGTCACTCATCAGATGCAGCCCGAGGTCTTTGTCGTGAAGCATACGACAGACATCAGAGTCATAGAAAATCTGCAATGCTCTGTCTGTTGATATATGCAGAGTATCAGCTAACTGTGCTATGATACGAGCTATTTTGTTCTATAATAAGAAGTCTAACATTACTATACCCTTTCGTATGATTTAAAGTTCATTGTCTCCATTGCAAATAATTAGTATTCAAATGCAAATATATACTTTTCATTTGAAACCCCGTGCGTCTTTCAAGTTAAAATAAAAAACGACTCCCATAATCCTTGCGGACTATGGGAGTCGTCATATTATGTAAATCTCGCTAATAGCGAAGAATTACTTCTTGTTCAGTGCGAGGTCGATAGCAACGGCGATAGCTACAGAAGCACCTACCATTGGGTTGTTACCCATGCCGAGGAAGCCCATCATCTCTACGTGAGCAGGAACTGAAGAAGAGCCTGCGAACTGAGCGTCAGAGTGCATACGACCGAGAGTATCAGTCATACCGTAAGAAGCAGGACCTGCTGCCATGTTGTCCGGGTGGAGTGTACGGCCTGTACCGCCACCAGAAGCAACTGAGAAGTAAGGCTTACCTGCGAGGATACGCTCCTTCTTGTATGTACCAGCTACCGGGTGCTGGAAACGTGTCGGGTTGGTAGAGTTACCTGTGATAGATACGTCTACGTCCTCGCTCCAGTTAATTGCTACGCCCTCGCGAACGTCGTTAGCGCCGTAGCAGTTAACCTTAGCGCGCGGACCGTCTGAGTAAGCGATGCGATCTACTACCTTCAGCTCGCCTGTGTAGTAGTCGAACTCTGTCTTAACGTATGTGAAGCCGTTGATGCGGCTGATGATCTGAGCAGCGTCCTTGCCAAGACCGTTGAGGATAACGCGCAGCGGGTTCTTGCGAACCTTGTTTGCCATCTCTGCAATCTTGATAGCGCCCTCAGCAGCTGCGAATGACTCGTGACCTGCCAAGAAAGCGAAGCACTGTGTCTCCTCGCGGAGAAGACGAGCAGCGAGGTTGCCGTGGCCGAGACCTACCTTGCGGTCGTCAGCTACAGAACCAGGGATGCAGAATGCCTGCAGACCTACACCGATTGCCTCTGCAGCGTCGGCTGCTGTCTTAACGCCACGCTTGATAGCGATGGCTGCGCCTGCAACGTATGCCCACTTTGCGTTCTCGAAGCAGATGCGCTGTGTGTCCTCACACATCTGATAAGGGTCAACACCTGCAGCTTCGCAAATCTCGTTAGCCTCTTCAAGGCTCTTGATTCCCTCAGCGTTGAGAGCGGCAAGAACCTGAGCCTCGCGGCGCTCCTGACTTTCGTAACTTACTTTTCTAATCATAGTTGTGTATCTCCTTATTATTCTTTACGTGGATCAATTGCTTTAACAACACCCTGCTCGGCAGTTGTACGACCATAAGAGCCAGTGAACTTCTTCACAGCCTCGTTAGCGTCCATACCGTTCTTGATAGCTTCCATCATCTTGCCGAGGTGAACATACTCATAACCGCAAACCTGGTTGTCCTTGTCGAGGAACTGACGTGTGATGTAGCCCTCTGTGAGCTCCAAGTAGCGTGTACCCTTAGCTACTGTACCGTAGAGAGTACCTGTCTGTGAGCGAAGACCCTTGCCGAGGTCCTCAAGACCAGCACCGATTACGAGACCGCCCTCAGAGAATGCGCTCTGTGTACGTCCGTAAACAATCTGGAGGAAGAGCTCGCGCATAGCTGTGTTGATAGCATCGCAAACGAGGTCAGTGTTAAGAGCCTCGAGGATTGTCTTGCCCGGGAGAATCTCAGAAGCCATAGCTGCTGAGTGAGTCATACCGGTGCAACCGATAGTCTCAACGAGAGCCTCCTGAATAACGCCGTCCTTAACGTTCAGAGACAGCTTGCAGGCACCCTGCTGCGGAGCACACCAACCCACACCGTGAGTATAGCCAGAAATATCCTTAATCTCCTTGGCATAAATCCATTTTCCTTCCTCAGGAATTGGAGCCGGTCCGTGGTTAGGACCCTTTGCGACAACGCACATGTTGTCTACTTCTTTTGAATAAATCATAATCGGTTATAATAATTTAAATTATTAATGTGTAAAGTCTTTTCTACGAAAGCGGCATAAGCTTTTACGTCTCACACCCTTTACGCTTACAAAATTACAAAAAAAGAATTATACTATACCTATTTTGAGGTATTTTTTTGTTTTCATTTCACGAATTATTCATTATTTGTTTTTTGTTTGCACTACGATCCGTGTGTATTACTGGCTTTGTCTTTCGTTAATATCCAGGGTTTTGCGCGAGATTAGGGTTCAGTTCGCGTGCTTTTTCCGGTATTGGGAAAACTATAGTGTATCCCTTCTTGTCGGCGACTGACGGTGTGTGGATGTCGTACGGCTCGCAGTAGGTGCCGAAGCGTATCATGTCCTGCCGGCGCCAGCCTTCCCACACGAGTTCTAAAAGACGCTCGTCGAGGATGTTCGCGAGTGTGGCTGCAAGCGAGGGCATTCCGGCACGCGAGCGCACGGCGTTGAGTTGCTCGTCGCCCGACTCTCCGTTTCTCACCTTTGCCTCTGCCTTCATCAGCAGCACGTCGGCGTATTTGTAGAGCACGATGTCGTTGTCGGGCATACGTCCGTCGGAGTAGGCAGTGCGGTCTACCTCATATTTCTTCATGCGTGCTCCTGCCGTCTCGATGTATTTGCTTGCCGTGAGGTTCTGCTCGACGGCGAGCGGCATGTACTGGAGCGGTGTGCCGTCGTCGAGGGTTACATACTTGCCGTCAACCTCCACCCTACCCGTGTAGAAGTTAAGTTCGAGGCGCGTGTCGGGCGAGGCTGTGCCGTAGCCGTTTACAGCCATAGTGTGCAGCGTGGCGCAGGTGCCGTTCTCGGAAGCCCCGCCATATGCACCGCCGTGTGCGTAATGGCGCGAGCGGAACAGATAGTGGAACTCGTTCAGATAGAGCATCTTGTCTAACGGAATGGTGAAGATGTTCTCCTTCGAGTTTTCGTTGTGCACGGCGAAGTTGCTTGCATAGTCGCTCTCGAGCGAATATCCGGCGGCTGCTATCAGGTCGCAGTAGTGGATGCAGGTCTGCCATGCGTTCTTCTGTGTGCCGTCGATATCGAACAATATCGTCTTGCCGTCGGGCCGTGACGAGTCGGTCCAGTCGTTGTCGGTGTACACTTCGGCGTTGAGGGCGAGTTTGGCAAGCAGGAACCACGCCACCGGACGCGTCACCCTACCGTAGTAGTTGCCCTGCAGGTTGCTGTGCTCAAGGGGCAGAAGCGGCGCCACGGTCTGCAGCTCGTTCACGATATAGCTGAACACTTCGCTGCGCTCACTCTGTCGTATGTCGGCAGTCTTCTGCGCTGTCGACTCAAGAATGGGGATGCGTCCGAACATGTCCATAGCATAATAGTAGAACATGGCTCTAACGGCTCTCACCTCCGCCTTGTACTCGTCATACTGCCTGTCGGTAAGCAGCGCCTTGTACTGGTCTATCGTCTCCAGCGACTTTGTGGAGAGCACGATAACCTTATAGAGATATTTCCAGACGTTGTACAGATCGGTGTCGGTGGCAGTCCATGTATGGTTGTACATGTTTTGCCACAGTCCGCCGTCATACCAGTTGCCGCCGCGTATGGGCATGATAGCCTCGTCGGTGGTCAGCGTGTTGTAGTCGTATATGCCGCGGCATGTGCCCTGCAAGCCTTCGCCCTCCTCGTGTGCACCGATATAGTTGTACAGCGAAGCTACGGCGTTGACATACAGGCTGTTGGCAGAGTCGTAAATATTCTGCTCTGGTATCTGGTCCTTTGGTGTCTCGTCGAGACAACTCGTCAGCGAGAGCGAAAGGGCGAGAACAGACAATGCGAAAAATCTATGTTTCATAGTAGTTAATCGTTACGTTGGTGAAAACATTTCGGGATGTTTAGAACTGCACACTCACTCCTATGGAGTAGGTTCGATAGGTAGGATAGCAGCGTTTGTCGTCGATGCCCATTGACGAGTTTACAACATACGAGTTGATCATCGGTGTCAGTCCGCTGTACGACGTGATGGTGGCAAGGTTGTTGACACTGCACGACACGCGCAGCGAGCGTACTATGTTGCTCTTCACCGGCACGTTGTAGCCGACGGTTAGATACTCGAAGTTGAGGTAGTCGCCGCGTTCGAGCCAATAGTCAGACACGTTCTGGTCGATGATGTTACGTTCGGGCGCACCCTTCATCACGTTGTATATCGGGAACGACGACATGTTGTTGTAAGCCAATGCCGTGCCGTTGAAGATCTTGTGTCCGAAAGCTCCGTTCATCTGCAGCGACATATAGAAGTTCTTGTAGCGCAGCGATATGTTGGAGCCGAGCGTTGCCTTTGGCGTGGCTTGTCCGCAGATGCGTCGGTCGCCACCGTCGCCGAAGTCGATGGTGCCGTTGCGGTCGAGGTCTTCTATCCTATACTTCATCGTACCCTGCTCGTCCTTGTAGAGTCCGGTGCAATGGGGCAGATAGAACACACCCAAGGGTTGTCCTACAATCTGGTAGAGCACATGGTTGTTGTCACCGCCGTTCTGTCCGGCTCCGTCTATGGAGCCAATGGCTGTGATGTTGGCAGCCGACATATTCATGCCGTTATAGTTGCCGGAGAGCGACAGCAGCTTATTCTTCTGGAACGAGAGGTTCATGCTCACGTTCAGGTCTATATCCTTTGTCTGCACCGGCGCAATAGAGAAACCGATCTCAAGACCCTGGTTCGACATAGCGCCGATGTTTGCCAACAGCTTGTCGTAGGCGAACGGCGGCACGGGCACGTCGTAGGAATAGAGCATGTCGGTGGTCTTAGAGTAATAGTATTCAGCGGTGAGCATAAGGCGGTTGTGCCACAGTCCAATCTCGCCACCGATATTGAACGTCGACTTTGTCTCCCATTTCAAGTCGGGGTTGTTGTTGCGTATGGTGCCGAGCGTCACAGTCGGCGTGTTGTTGACGGGTACGATGCCCGTCTGCTGCACGTTGTTCATTGTAGTATAGGCAGATATGCCACCAAGATTGCCCGAGCGTCCGTAGCCTGTGCGCAGTTTCAGTGCGCTTATTCCGTCGCAACGGCTTAAGAAGTGCTCTTTCTTCACGTCCCATTCAGCCGAAACCGAGGGGAAGAAGCCCCACGTGTTGTTGTCGCCCACCATAGACGAACCGTCGCCACGCATAGTGAGCATCAGCTTATACTTATTATATAATGTATAGGAGGCGTTTGCCATGACCGACGCCAGCGACTGGTCTTCGTAGATGCTGCCCGTAGCGCCATAAGGACGCGACGCTGTGGCTCCGATGTTGTCGTATCCGAACTCGTTTGTTGTTATGCCCTTGGCGCGTGTCCAGAATGCGGTGCGTTCCAGGTAATGGTATTCTGTGGAGAGTCCGGCAGACAGCGAGTGGCTGCCCCATGTATGGGCATAGTCGAGCGAGACATTGCCGAGATACTCCTGTTTCTTGAACTCGCCGCGATATACGTTGCCCTGCGCCCACACCCATGTGGGGCAGAACTCAGAGTTTTCGTTGGATGTATATGAGTAGCTACCGAATGCCGACAGATTTAGCGAGGGCGCAAGCTTGTAGAGCAGTCGCATATGGGTGTTGAAGTACATCTCCTTCTGGTCGCTACGCTCGGCAAGCACGGCAGAAGGCGGATTGATACGATATGCAGAACCGTTCTTTGTCCAGTTGCCGTTGGCATCGCGACCGGCAGGATAGGTAGGGTTCTGACAAGCAGCAGAGTAGAACAGCATCTGCGGGTCGAAGATGTCGTTGTTCTTGTACGTAGAGCCGAACACACCAAAGTCGCCGACGAGACGGTTGCCGAAAGCATGTTGCGTGACATCTATCTTTGCCACGAAATTGTTATAGTCCTTGGTCTTTATTATGGTGTTATGGTCGATATAACCGAACGACGCACGATAGTTCGACTGCTCCGAGCCACCGCTGAAAGCCAAATAATGGTTCTGAACAAAGCCGGTTCGGGTGATTACGTCGTAGAAGTTGTTTTTGTATCCGCCGTTGTTGGCATATACCCCGAGACGTTTGGCTGTAGCGAGATACTCGTCAGCCGACAGCATGTCGAGCTTCTTTGACATGGCTTCCAGTCCGATGTTTGTCTCATAAGATATTTGGAACCCTTTGCCTGTGCCTCGCTTTGTCTTCACCTCGATAACGCCCGACGCACCACGCGAGCCGTAGAGTGCGGTCTCGGCAGCATTCTTCAGCACAGAGAAGCTCTCGATGTCGGCAGGATAGATGGTGGAGAGCGTGGCTATGTCGCTTGTCACGCCGTCGATGATGACGAGCGGGTCGTTGCCTCCTACTATTGACGTGGTGCCGCGCACTCGCACCGACGAGAGCTGCGCCATACGGTCCATGCCGTTCGACGTAACGTTAACACCGGCTGCATTGCCGTTCAACACGTCGAGCGCATTGTTTACGATACCTTTGTTCTGTACCTTCAAATATGTGGGGACTGTGTCGCGCTGCACGTTCAGCTCCTGCACCTGAGCAGTGGCAGATGCAGGTATTTGCAGCGAGACGACTGCCGCTGCAAATATGTATTGGTGTAGTTTATGGTGTATCTTCATCTGTTCATATTATGTTTAGGTTCCATATGAATTGTCTGGTTTTATGTCGCTAAATTACAAATTATTCTGCAATTAAGCAAATAGTCACCGACTCTGTTATCGCTGCGAAACTTTTTATGTTAAACACAACGTAATGTTTTGCCAATCGGATAATAATGGGTAACTTTGCAGAAAATCTATAATACAACAAATCAATCAACTTTTTATTAAAAAACAATGAAACAACTTTTACGTAACGTAAGCGCGCTGGTAGCCTTGGTGGTTGTCAGCGTGATGGGCATTGTTGATGCTAAAGCAGAGACAATTACCCCCCCCAACTGGTAATGACGTATGTCTGTTGAGTTCGCTCGACCTGACTACTGTCACTTATTTCAACGACGATAATAAGAATAAGGTGTATGCCGACAAGGCTACGTTTGGTACACCGCTTATTATAGCCGGCAACACCTACACAACGGGTGTTGGCACACATGCTCCTTCAAAATTTGTGGTGAAGGTGAATGGTGCCAAAAGTTTTCACGCTATTTTCGGTATTGATGCAGCAGCACCTAATCAGGCTAAGCACGGTATCGTTGACTACACCGTAACTACTTACAACAGCAGCAAACAGGCTACGACTGTGAAGAGTGGCACTATCACGGTTAACGACGCAGCTGGCACAACTATTGATGTAGACCTTACTGGCGCAGTGTATCTTATTCTCAACTTCGACAAGGGCGAAGAGGCATGGGGCGACCACGTGGATCTCGGCGACGCTTACTTCAAGTACGCTGGCACAGCTCCGCAGCTCATCAACGAGTCGGATATGTGGCAGGGAGGCTCCAACGTAGTCACTATCCCGGACGCTCCTTTAGGTCAGGAATATATCCGTCTTTCGTCGCTCGAAATTGAGAAGACAAAGTGCGGTTGGGAGAACCACACTCCGAAGAAGGACAAGAGCATCGACGGCAACAACATCACCATCGGTGGCAAGGTGTACGAGAGCGGAGTGGGCACACACGGACCGTCGCAGATTATCATCAAGCTCAACGGATCGGTAACCGACTTCTACACCGTGCTCGGCGTTGACGACGAGGTGAAGGAGGCTGGCAACTTCGACTATCATGTTTACGTAAAGGCTGAAGGTGGTGCTACAGAGGATGTGGCTAAGGGTACTATCAACCGTTTCTCAAACCAGTCGGTAGACATCCACGCTGACAACCTCAGCGGTTGGAAGTATCTCTATCTTGAGACATCAAACGGCAACGACGGCACAAACACTTGCGACCACGTCGACTGGGCTAACGCTTACCTCGTGTTTCAGGATCAGAACTCTACACGTCCGTGCATCGTGAGCGCAGAGGAACTCACCACAAAGCTCGCTTGTGCTACAACCGTGTTCTCGCAGCCTAACGTTCGCTTCATGCAGAAGGTTCGCTCTACCGTTACTGGTGCTCAGCTCTCTGTAAGCAATCTGCCTGCAGGTCTTACATGGAACGCTGACCGCAATATCGTAGAGGGCGTAGTTGCTGAAGAAGGCGTATATACATATCAGATTAACGTCACAGTAGACGGCGAGACAACATCGGAGGACGTAACGCTCACCGTATCAAGCTCTCTGCAGCACCCGGTTCCGTTCATGGGCTGGCTCTCTTGGAACTCGGTTCAGGGCAACATCTCACAGAAAATTATTGAGCAGGCTGTAGAACTTTTCCAGAACAAGGGTCTGTACGAGTGCGGTTGGAACCACATCATGATGGACGACCTCTGGCAGGGCACACGCAAGACTGACGGCACACCGCAGCCTAACGCATCACGCTTCCCGAACGGTCTGAAGACTGTGGCAGACTATGTTCACAAGAACGGCATGAAGTTCGGTCTTTATACCGACGCTGCTGACAGAACATGTGCTGGCGCTTTCGGTTCGTACGGCTACGAGACAATCGACGCCAAGACATACGCCGAGTGGGGCGTAGACGTTGTGAAGTGCGACTACTGCTATGCGCCGGACGACGTAGAGACAGCGAAGAAGCGCTACAAGGCTCTTGCTGACGCTTTCGCTGCTGCTGGCAACAACACTATGCTCTACATCTGCGAGTGGGGCGTGCGCGAACCGTGGAAGTGGGGTGCTGAGGTAGGCGGACGCTGCTGGCGCATCTCGCAGGACGTACGCGACTGCTGGACAGGTTCGGGCAGCGGCGTGGGCGTCGTGCAGAGCATCGAGGCTATGAAGAACCTTTCTGCTTATCAGGGCGTAAACCGCTTCAACGACTCGGATATGCTTTGCACCGGTCTGCACGCTACGGGTAAGTCGTCTAACGACCTCTGCGGTGGCACTGGCGCTGGTATGACCGACGACGAGTATGCTACACAGTTCGCTCTCTGGTGTATGTGGTCTTCGCCGATGGCTCTGTCGTTCGACCCGAGCAAGAACACCCTCACCGATGCCGACTTCAAGCTGCTGCGCAACAAGGAGCTTATCGCTCTCAACCAGGACCGCATGGGTCAGCAGGGCGACCTTATCTCAGAAGCAGACAACCTCGTTGTCTTCGCTAAGGACTGCGAGAACGGCGACGTGGCTCTCTCTGTAACCAACATGTCAAGCTCTGAGAAGCAGGCTACATTCGACTTCACAGCTATTCCGGCTCTCGACCCGACAAAGACTTACACCGTTCGCGACGTGATGGAGAACGCTGAGGCAGGCGAGGCTACGGGCACATTCACAACCGATGTGCGCAAGCACGCTACACGTGTGTTCCGTCTGGCTGAGAAGAAGGTGGTTGACGGCGTAGCTTCTACGGTTGCAGCAAAGGATTTCAGCATTGTTGCTGGCAAGAACTGCGTTAAGATCAGTATGCCGGAGACTGCAGGACTCGCAAAGCGCATCCTCGTGAGCGACTTTGAGGGACGCGTTGTTAGCGGACTCACCACTACTGCCGACAAGGCAAAGGTGGAACTCGCAAAGGGCACATATCTCGTTACTGTAGTATGCAATGCTCAGGCTACAACCGTGAAGGTGCAGATCTAATGCTACACGCATAGAATACCACTTATACATTTATATATAAACCGCCCGGATAGGACAGTCGGAAACGATGCCTATCCGGGCGGTTTTGCTATATGTAACTGTTTCGTAAAAAGCTTGTCAAGGTTTTTAAACACAAAAAAGACCGGGCGACGTGACGATTCACGCGCTCGGTCCTTTCATTTTCTTATTGTTTCTATTCAAACACACCGCAAAGGTATAGAAAACTTTTGTAGGCTTCCAAATAAATCCGCAGAACGAACCGAAATATTCAGCGAATCTGTAGTTTTATTCAACGAATAAGTATCGATTTGTAACAAAACTGAATATTATTGCAACAACTTACGCTCAAACCGATTATTCTTTATAATTTTGCAGACTAATATAGGAGGGTATGGCATCTTGCCATACCCACGCAGCCTTTAAGCTGTCATTATATAGCAGTGCGAAGGTGCGTGGGTAGGGCAAGATGCCCTACCCTCCTAATACTAAAGAAGGGTGCGTGGGTAGGGCAAGATGTACTACCCTCCTAATACTAAAGAAGGGTGCGTGGGTAGGGCAAGATGCCCTACCCTCCTAATAAAACAAAAATGAACAATAAGGAATATATAGAGAGGGGTCGCTTTGCGCCGTCGCCGACGGGGCGTATGCATCTGGGCAATGTGTTCAGTGCGTTGCTGTCGTGGCTTTCGATAAAGGCGCAGGGTGGCAAATGGGTGCTGCGTATTGAGGATATTGATCCGCAGCGTTCGCGTATGGAGTATGCCGACTTGATTATGGGCGACCTCGAATGGCTCGGACTGACGTGGGACGAGGGTCCGTTCTATCAGAGCGAGCGTGGCGAGATATATGAGGCGGAGCTGCAGAAACTGACGGCTCGCGGCTTGACGTACCCGTGCTACTGCACGCGTGCGGACATATTGGCTACGCAGGCTCCGCACGAGAGCGACGGGCGCGTGGTGTATAAGGGTACGTGTCGCAACTTGAAAACGGCAGGGATGCCATACCCTCCTAAGGCGGCTATACGTATGCGTGTGCCGGAGGAGGGCGAGGGAATCGTGTCGTTTGTCGACGGACACTACGGCGAGCAGACCGTAGACCTGACGACGCAATGCGGCGACTTCATCGTGCGACGCAAGGACGGGGCGTGGGCTTACCAGCTGGCGGTGGTGGTGGACGATGCGCTGATGGGCATTACGGAGGTGGTGCGCGGACGCGACTTGCTGCTCTCGTCGCCACAACAGATTTATCTGGCAAAGGAGTTGGGATTTGCTCCGCCGCGCTTCACTCATCTGCCGCTGCTCTGCAACACCGAGGGGCAGAGACTGTCGAAGCGCGACCGCAGTCTCGACATGGAGGCTTTACGATCGCGCTTCGAAGCAGAGGATATTATAGGCTTGTTGGCTTATAAGGCAGGACTGCAGAAGTCGCCCAATAGGGTGACGGCTGAAGAACTGGTGGCTGGGTTCGATTGGAGCAATATCGGCATAACCGATATTGAGTTTTGAATTTTGAGTTTTGAGTTTTGAATTATCGGCTGCGCCGATTTTGAGTTAGTCAATTTTGAATTAAGAATTCGCAACTCCAAATCTCAATTCCTAATTCATAAATTCAAAATGCGCAAAGCGCATAATTCAAAATTCAAAACTCAAAATTCAAAATTGCCGTAGGCAACAATTCAAAACTCAAAATTCAAAACTCTTAAAGCTTAACCTTAACAATCAACTTGCGAATCTTTCCCTCGCCAATCACCGGTGCGTGTGGGTCTTCGGGCCACACGATGAGGAACTCGCCAGGATGCATCTTCACATAAGCGGAAGCCGGCTCGGCATATAGAGCGCAGTCGGCTTCGGCATCGTAGGGCTTTGTATCGTTCGTGCAGTCCTCGATAGCTTTCCAGCCGATGGTCTCCTCGCCTTCGAGGAGGATGTGGATATCGATATACTGATGGTGCACCTCAAGCACCTGCTTCTCGGCTGACACGCACTCGGGGTTTACGTTGTTGATGAAGAGCTCGTCGCCCTGCAGCTCTATGCGTCCGCAAGGAGTATTGAGCAGGTCGTGCGACTTCACGTAGTCGAACACGGTCTTGAACAACGGGTGTAGCGACTCTACGCGGCCGCTGTGCTGAAGATTTGAAAGTACCATATTTGCTTAGTTATTAAATTACCAGCTGCAAATATACTAATAATATTTAATATCAAAACAATTTATCTACATCTACCGACACGCCAACCTGGAATGTTATGCCGTCGGTGAGCGGCGCATTGAGGTAGTAGTGCTTCGGACGATAGTTGAAGAGGTTATCAAGAGCGGTGGTTATGCTCACCGCCTTGCCTACACGCTGCGTGAGCGAGAGTTTCCAGAGGGTGTAGGCAGGATACTTCACACGCACCGTGCCCTCGGTCACGTCGTAATAGTTCTTGAACTCCACATTCTCCGTACCCGAAAGCAAGCGTCCGTTGAGCGAAGCGTATATACCGTAGCGCTTCGTGAACTGATGGTCGTAGTCGACGTTGGCGTTCAGAGCATGGGCTCGTGCCGGTATGTACTGGTTGTTTATGGTGTTGCCATCCTTGTCCTTCGGCAGGCGCTCCTTGGTGTGAGCGTAGCTGAGTCGTGCCGAGATGCCGTTCTGCCAGCGTGCCTGCATGCTAACGTCTGCGCCAAAAACTCTGTAGTTGGCGAGGTTGGTATATGGCAGATAGGGCAGCTTGTCTTCTATCGACTTGAAATAGGGCGCTGATGTAGAGATCTTGTTTATTACATTATTGTAATATGCCGACACGGCAAGGCTGCAGTTGGCGCGTGAGTATTCGGCAGAGAGCGTGAAGTTGTGGCTCTTTTCGGCTTTCAGATTCTCGTTGCCCTCGACAATCCAGATACCAGCCATGTCGAAGTTATAGTAGCGTTCCTTCAGCGACGGTGCGCGGAAGCCCATGCCGTAACCTGCACGCAGCACGAGGCGGTGGTTGGGCTTATAGCGGAGGTTGAGCTTTGGCGTAAGCTGCGAGTTCGACTGATCGGAGAAATAGTCGTAGCGCACAGCAGCCACGGCTTCGAGTTTGTCGGTGATGTTCCAGTCGTACTGCGCGAACACGTCGTAGCAGTCCTGCTCGCGTGCTGCGCCGGCGAGATAAGTGTTAAAGAGATAGTCGTGCATGTAGTCGGCACCGACGGTGAGCATCGCTGTCTCGCCGAACGAGTGGTTGTAGAGCAGTCGGACCGTGTTCTGCACGTTGCTGTAGTCGCGTATGTCGAGGTGGCGCAGCTGCTGATAGTCCGACTTGTCGTACTGGTCGAAAGCGTAGCTCGCCTGCAGGTTGTCGTCCTTGGTGATAAGCCAGTCGAGACGCAAGCCGCCAGAGAAGTCACGATAGCGTTCGGGCAGGTTCACGGTGCGCATTGTCTCGCGGAAGAAGTAGCCGGCACGTGCTCCGATGCTCAGTCGGTCGGAGGGTCGCCATGTCAGCTTGTCCTTAAAGTCGACTGTGCGCTCGCCGTAGATGGTGGAGATGACACGTGTCACGGGGTTGGCAGCGCTCGTCACGTTGTAGTTGTCCTTGTTGTGATAGTTGGCACTGAACGCATTTCTCCAGTGCTTCGAGCTGAGTCCGAACACGCCACCGTAGCGTTGGTCGTTGTGCTTGGCGTAGCGTGCGTTCACGTTCAGCGTCCACGGCTCGGTGGCGTTCTTCGTGATGATGTTCACCACGCCGCCCGCAGCACTACTGCCGTACAACGCCGACGATGCGCCTTTCACTATCTCGATACGCTCCACGCCAGCCATAAGCAGACGCGAGAAGTCGACATCGTCCATCGACTCGCCTGCGAGACGCTCTCCGTCTACGAGGAAGAGGATGCCCTGTCCGCCGAATCCGGCGAAGTTGAGGTGGGTCCGCTGGTTCATCGAGTAGGAGAACTCCACGCCGGGCAACTCCTGCTGCAGCAAATCCTGCACGTTCGTGGCATCGGTGCGGGCTATGTCGCGCGACGTGATGACACGTGTCTGTATAGGTGTATCCTTCAGGAACTTCGGTGTGCGTGTGCCGGTCACCACCACTTCCTCCAGTTCGTAATGGCGAAAGATGGAGTCGAGCTGCACATCGTCGAGTTCTGGGTCAGCCTGCGCCATCGCCGCTTGCGCGGTTGCGAGAAGAGCGAGCGGAAGTATTATGTTTTTTATCATTTATCTTTTTGTATTTTTAATTATAGGAGGGTATGGCATCTTGCCATACCCACGCAGTCTTGTGAGTTTCCCACAGATTTCACAGATTTACACAGATGGCGGGATGCATTTGTTCTCCCACGGATGTCACAGATCAGCACAGATGTTAGGGTGCGTTGTTATCCCACGGAATGCGCTCTTGCTGTGGGAGGATGCAGTGACTGTTTGGTTGGTGCAGTGGAGACCACTACACCCCCTGGGAGGGTGCGTGGGTATGGCAGGGATGCCATACCCTCCTATGCAAATCTCACCACCCTAACACCTCACCATCTCACCACCATAACTCCTTAATACGGATACTTATAGTTAATGGTCAGGAAGCACTTTTTGCCTTCGGGCGAGATGAAGTCGGCGAGCTGCAGAGCGGCGTAGGTGCCGTCGGCAAGTCGCAGGATGAAGACATGCTTGTTGGGCTTGTAGTCGGGCGGCACGTTGAACTTGAACTCAAGCCACGACGAGAGCACCTTATTAATATTGATGCCCTGCGACGGCACGAGACTTAGCAGCATCTGTTCCTTACTGCTCCACACTTCGTTCTCGCTCCACTCGTCGGCGGTGAACTCCTTGTTGGCGAATTCGGTGCTCGACTCGGGGAGTTGGTCGAAGGAGGTGTACTGCGTCTCGTAGACGGCGCCGCCGTTTGTACGCACGTTGTTGCGGTGCACGGCGAAGCTCCACTCCTCGGGGTCTTGCTGAGCGTCGGTCTTGGTGAGCTGGCGAAACTCGTTGTTCTGTATGCCTTCACCCCACACGTCGAACCAGTACAGATACTGACCCGAACGTCCGTCCCACTCGCTGCCTTCGCTGAGCGCAAACGGGATAGGACGCTTCTCGAACTCGCTCTGAGCCTTAAGCAGAGCGTCCTCGTCGCCGGCTTCTGCAAGGCGCTGAAGGCGTGGCAGAGAGACATAATACCAGTCGGTCCAGCTCGTAGCGTCGATGACGAGCTGTCCTTTCGCCGGCACGACGGGCTTCGGCTGGTCGTATATATCATCAAAAATGCCGTTGCAGGCTGTGAGCATGTGTATGCTCACAGTTGCAACAGCAAGTAAAATGGCTTTTTTAATCATTATACTATTTTCTCAAATACTTCTTACCATTGACTATAACAATTCCTTTATAGTTGTTGTCCACACGCTGGCCTGCAAGGTTGTACTGCTGAGACGATGTGGTGTTGAAATCGTGAGACGGCGTTGTGGTGACGCCGTTGATTGAGGTTGTTGCACCGCTGAACACCGACACGATACCGAAAGGCATGGTTCCCACCTGGAAGGTGTTGACGATAGAGCTTACGTTGCTGCCTTCGTACTTTACAAGAATGTTGTTATCCTTGTCTGTTGCGAAGTCGTAGTCCTTGTCCATTGTTGTCTTGCCACCCTGCACAGCTGTGAAGTGGAACTTAAGTCCGTCGTTCTTATAGTCGCGGTAGTAGCCACCCTGAGCCTCGTCGTAAACGAGTCCCTTCACGGTGTACGAACCGAGTGTGAGGTCGCCCATAATGGTGTTTGCGAGCGTATAGGAGGGAACAGTAACGTCGAGCTTGTCTGTTCCGCCGTCCTTGTATCTACGCAACTCGTATGTTACGTTGTCGTTGTTGTATGTGAACTGTCCGCCTACTGTAACAGTGATGGGGTTAGACACAGCCTTAACGTAGTAGCCTTTCACGCTGTATGTCATAGACATCGGCATCTTGCCGTACTGGAACACAACAGTAAGCGAGAGCGAGTTGTCTGCCATGTTGTATGTGCCTGAAAGCGATGTGCCGGTGATGTTCTTCTCGGCTCCGTCCACTTTCACCTTTGTGCTGAAAGTCTGGTCGGCAAACGTAACGACATGGTTCTCGCCCAACGTGAATTTAGCACCGCTGATGGTGAACGATGGTATTGTCTTCATACCCTTCATGGCAGGCAGAGTGATGTTGCCCGACTCCATGCCGTTCATTGCGAACAATATTGTGTCACTGGGGTTATCGTTGCTCATTGTTGAGACTTTCATATTCGAAGCGCCTACAAACTTCATCGGTCCGTGCATTTGTGCCATGATTGTTGTTGCTGTGAATGCAGCAAACAAGAGAGTAAAAATTCTTTTCATAAAAAGAGTTGTTATTATTTTTGATTTTTAATGTTATTATATATTGTCTTTTACTATTGCTGTATATTATATAATGTATAAACTATGCCAATAACTTCGCGTCAGCCTCAGCATCCTTCACATTATACATCCAGCTGCCCCCTATGAGCGCCACGAAGATGGCGAGCACTGCGCTCATCTCCACCACATGATTCATCGGGTCGACCCATATCTCCTTGAAGAGTCCGTTGCGTGCAACCACCTCCACGAAGGTCCAGAACACGATAACCGTGGCGTAAGCCATGCGCAGGTTGCGTCCCCACGACTTGATGTAGAGCTGCTTCTTGAACATCAGTGCCGAACCGATGAGGCATATGGCTGCAACGGCGTAGGTTACGGGGTGATGGTCGCCGAGGAATACGGGGTCGTAGCAGAACATAAGCAGCATGTAAAGTCCCCACATCATGATGTTCCACTCCATGAACATCACTATGCTCGGATGATACGCCATAGGTCGCAACTCCACCTTTTCGTTTATTCCGCAATGTCGCTGTACCCAGCGGATGAACAGACAGCCGGTGCGGGTGCAGAAGGTGTACATCATTACGAACATCATCCACATGCCGAAGGTGGCAGGCATGATGAGATACTCCGGTCGGGAGCCGCGTATCGCCTTAAGGTCGGCACGCGAGAACTCTTCGAGCGGCGTTCCGTCTATCGTGAACGTATGGTTTACGCCGACACCATTGACGTATTCCGTAACAGTCTGTACAACGCCGTTGCCTACAAGATCGCAATGTACACCAAAGCGCTGAGCAAAGTAAGCAAACAAAAACTCCACCCAACCTGTCCAAAAGAGCAAGGCTCCGGCGAGTCCGAAGCAGGTCTGGCGTGTGTCGCCTTTCACGAACACACCAGCTATGGTGATTACGAGTCCTACGAAGCCCATCAAGAACGCCGAATAGTGAAGCGTTGTCGGCTCAAGGAAGTGCTCCATCAGAATCATCAGTGCATGTCCTAACGGCATCATAAGAAGTACTATAAGCAACGACCCGATGGTCTTGCCAAGATATTTCTTTTTCATTGTCGTTGAGTATTTTTATTTTACGGTTGCAAAATTAAGCATAATCATCGAATTATGAAATACCTATTTTTAATGATTTTGCCTAACAGACAGTAAAATACATAAAAAAACGTTATACAGGAAGAAGTTGTTTTAATGATTTTCTATAACTTTGCACTCATCAAGAACGATGCAACACATCTATAATACGATGTGTTACGTCTATTTATTAATTATAATAAAGTGAAAGACATGAAAAAGATTAGAGCAGCCGTAGTGGGATACGGCAACATCGGTCAGTATGCGATTCAGGCGCTTGAGGCTGCCGACGACTTTGAGATTGCAGGTGTGGTGCGCCGTCATGGTGCCGAGAACAAGCCTGCCGAACTGGCACAGTACGAGGTTGTGAAGGACATCCGCGAGCTGAAGGACGTGGACGTGGCTATCCTTGCTACTCCGACACGCTCGTGCGAGGAGTACGCAAAGCAGATCTCAGCACTCGGTATCAACACCGTAGACAGCTTCGACATACATACTTCTATCGTCGACTACCGTCGCACTCTCTCTGAGGAGTGCAAGAAGAACGGTACGGTAAGCATCATCGCTGCAGGTTGGGACCCGGGTTCCGACTCTATCGTGCGCACTCTGATGCAGAGCCTCGCACCAAAGGGCCTCAGCTACACCAACTTCGGACCAGGTATGTCGATGGGCCACAGTGTATGCGTGCGCTCTAAGGAGGGCGTAAAGGATGCTCTGTCTATGACCATACCGAAGGGCGAGGGTTTGCACCGCCGCATGGTTTACGTAGAACTTGAAGAGGGCGCAAAACTCGAAGACGTTACAGCAGCTATCAAGGCAGACCCCTACTTCTCTAACGACGAGACTCACGTATTCGCCGTACCGTCGGTTGATGCAGTGCGCGATATGGGCCACGGCGTACATCTCACTCGCAAGGGCGTGAGCGGCAAGACTCAGAACCAACGCATGGAGTTCACCATGAGCATCAACAACCCTGCACTCACCGGTCAGGTGCTCGTCAACGTGGCTCGCGCTACAATGCGCCAGCAGCCGGGCTGCTACACAATGGTCGAAATTCCGGTTATAGACATGCTCGCCGGCGAGCGTGAAGACCTTATCGCTCACCTCGTATAAACGCAATGCAGAACAAACGCGTACTGATTGCCCACCTCGCCATCCTCTCCGCCTGCGCCATCTGGGGCCTCATGGCTCCTATCGGCAAGGACGCGATGCTCAGCGGGGTGGACAATCTGAACATGGTCTATCTGCGTGCCTTGGGAGGAGCGGTGTTCTTCTGGATAACATCGCTCTTCACAAAGCACGAGCACGTGCCGCTCAAGGACATCTTCGTGCTCTGCGGAGCCGGCGTGTTCGGACTCGTGTGCAACCAATGTTGCTTCACCATAGGTCTGAGCATCACCACCCCATCCAACGCCGCCATCGTAACCACATCGCTGCCTATCTTCGCAATGATATTCGCAGCACTCATTCTGAAGGAACCCATCACGGGGCGCAAAGCGTTGGGCGTGGGCGTAGGCTGCTCGGGTGCCGTCATCCTGATAGCCAGCACCGCCGTAGCCAACGACTCGCGCATCGGCGACATACGCGGCGACCTGCTGTGCGTGGCTGCGCAGATGTCGTTCGCGCTCTACCTCTCGCTCTATCGCAGCATTCTGAAACGCTACAGTCCGATAACTATGAGCAAGTGGATGTTCACGTGGGCTACGATTCTGCTCACGCCGTTCCTCGGCTCGCACGCCGCGTCTACCGACTGGCAGGCTGTCAGCCTCAAGACATGGCTCGAAACGGGCTTCGTGGTATTCTTCGGCACCTACATCGCCTACCTGTGTATGCAGACGGCGCAACGCACGCTGCGCCCCACCGTGGTGAGCATCTACAACTATATGCAGCCCGTGGTGGCGGTATCGGTGAGCATCGCCTGCGGCATGTGCCTCTTCACGTGGAAGCAAGCCGTGGCAGTAGTGCTCGTCTTCAGTGGCGTATGGCTCGTAATCAAGTCAAAATCGCGAAGGGATATGGAGTTGAAGCAAAGCTAAAACCATCCGCGTCGACCGATACGAGCATCCGCGTCGGTCGATACGGACATCTGCGCCGACCGATACGGACATCTGCGTCGACCGATACGGACATCCGCGTCGACCGATACGAGCATCTGCGCCGACCGATACGAGCATCATTGCCAAACCATCCGAAACGCCCGAATACGAGAAACACTGCTGTCACAATGTTCTCTTGATAATCAAAAAGCTGAATATCATTGCAAGAACTTCATGTCATAATATTTGCTCCACAAGTTTCTCCAAGTAGTTGGTGTCCCAATTGCACCAAATCAATTTTCTGACATACCCCAAGCAGAGGCAAACGCCATGCTCATCCGCAGATTACCATGCAGCAGATCATCGAACTTTTCTCCATTGATGCGCATGGAGATAAACCACTCTTTTGGATTACCATCAAAACCGATGGAGGATATATGGATGTCCTCGGCAGTATCGGTATGCTGACCATACAGACTACTGTATGACAGGATATTTCTTCCGGAAATGTTTTTTGATGATCTGTTCGTAACGGTCATAACCATTCTCTGCAAAGTTCAATACATGCGCCCATCTACAGCATGCCATGATATATCTGTCATAGTTCAGAAAGTTCATGTTGAAGTACTGGTGCTCGTTGGCCCTCACCGTCACCTCCAACTGCTTATACGTCTTCTTGTTGAACGCAAACGTGCCTTCTGACGGAAAATCCAAAGGCACACTCGTTGTAAATACTGGTAAAAGTACAGGTGCTTTTCTCATTATGTTCTGTTTCATTGTTAGTAAAGTTTGTGCTGTTGATAAACGATTGCTCTATATCTCGAAGTCATTCGGCTCACGAACCACTGCCACGAGATCACCATCAAAAGGCATCTCTGGCATCAAGTCCATCAGCCTTTTCTTCATTCCTCGATAATGTTGATATTGTCCTGCATTCTCAGCGATAAATAGGCATACCTCCTGGCGTTTCTCCTCGTTGTTCCATATCTTTACAGCTTCCACTAAGGCTTGATAGCTGTCAAATATCAGTTTCCCGATACGTCTCTTATATTCGCCTATCAATTCTTGTATATCATCACGGTTGATGAGCAGTGGATATGTTTGCACAGCGTCATGGCTATGGCATACGCAGCATCGGGTCTGTTCTTCTCCAGTATCTGTGGGATGGGGATTTCTTGTGCCATCGTTCCAGCAGACGTAGCAGAGCCGTGAAGTCATCATTGTCTCTTGGTTCAAAGCTTACTTCCTGCATCAGATATTTGGAGTATTCCTCTTCATAGTCCACGCTCAGCCCTTTCGGTATATAGTTGATTCTCGGTCGCTCCATCTTGGCACGATACCGTTGCTTCTCCATAGACCGTTTTCTCTTCTCGTCCCATTTTATGCGCAACAGCTTTTCTTCCCTTATCTGGAGTTCAATATCTATGAACTCAGGTGTATTCATCACTTCTGCCTTCAGATGTTTCTTGATGACTTTTTTCAGATACCGTCGCCATGCCTCCTTGTTCTCTTCGGTAACGAATGGCGGACATTGCTCACCATAGAAGGTGTGCCAGGTGAATGGCTCGAAGTCGAGGTACCGGAGGAATGATTTGTGTTGTTGTGTATTGTTTTGCTCCATAATGTATTCTTATGACAATTATTCTTAATTGTTCGTTAGTACTCAATTTAGGGCATAGCCCTTTGTATAGGCACTTTTACAAGTGCCTATATATCGAGATGTTAAAAATTTTACTTGTTTATTAACTATTGGCATATTGCCAATCCGATTTTATCTGGTCGCAGACTGAAGAAATCTCTGCAACCGTTAAAGATGTTAACAAAAAACTTTCCAAGGTAATCCCACGCCGACCGACCCTGCAGCTTCACCGTACTTATTATACTGTGATAAGTGGCTGCCATCTTCGCTCCCTCATCACTGCCGAAGTGGAGCATGCTATTTCGTTGGGTTGTCAGAGGACGGACTGCACGCTCGGCTGCATTGTTGTCTATCGGATAACTACCATCCTTTATATAGGTAAAGATGTTTGCCCAAAATGTATCCAAATAGTTCAACGCTTTCTGCAAATAAGGAGTAACAGTCGCAGGATCCTTGGACTTC
>OGKZ01000294.1_pt1 | contig 51417 bp, 59 predicted proteins | sample 1572571 | NCBI WGS metagenome assembly OGKZ01 (sample SAMEA2581906, study PRJEB24529) | metagenome | biome: Human gut stool | place: China | collected 2011 | reverse complement strand
TTCAGTGAACCTGATTCTTCAGGCTGTTCATCCGCTTATCACCTTCGATGGCGGCAGCGGTAAAGCTGTTGTTCTTCCACCAAGCAGCGACGCTGGCGGCAATGGTCAGGCCGGTGGTCACGAACTGCTCGACCTCCGAGCTTTCGATGGGCAGCAGGGGCTTCCCGGCGGTACTGGAAACCTGATTTGCCAGAGCAAACGCCAGAGCGGCCGTACGAGCCAGCGTAGCGATGGACACTTTGCTATTCGTCATAGGTCTTATCTCCTCTCACAGGTACTTATCAGCGCCAGACAGCGCCTTCCACGATGCAGGGCCGCAGATTCCGTCCACGGTCAGGCCATGCGCCTCCTGCGCCCTCATCAGGGCATTTTCCGTCCCCTCTCCGAACAGGCCATCAGCCTTCAGCTTCAGGAGCTTCTGGAGCATGATCGTCGCACTGCGGTTCGCGTCCCCAGTGCAGCCCCGGCGGATGGTGGGAAGCACGAACTTGTTGTAGGTCGTGCTGGGGTACTTTCCCGGCGTGGTGCAGAGCCACGTTGCTTTCGTGCTACGGGTGTCGGCGTGGACAAAGGCCCCACGGCTGTGCCAGTAGATGCCGATGCCGCCGAACCCCACGGCTTGAGCAAGGATGCCCAGTGCCACAGGGTTGATACTCCGATTCTCCGTCCTCCAGTCCGCTGCCATGCCGTAGCGGTGCTTGGAGTTCGGGCTTCCGCCCACGGCCTTGCTGGCGTTGTGCGTGATGCAGCGGTAGCCAGACGTGATCTTCAGCGGCCGTTTTACCTTATCCCGGATAAGCTGGAGCTTTTCGGCCAGCTCCGTGTCGATTGCCTGCTGCCCACAGCCGCAGGGACACTGGAACTCCAGTCTGGTGAAATTCTTGGTGAGCGCGGTGCTGTCGCCGCGCTGGAACGTGATGATGCTCAACTTGCACACCTCCTAAAAGCCGATCTGGTTGAACACATAGCCGAGGAAAGCGCCGATGATGGCCGTCACCACATAGCCGACGGCCTTACGCCACAACTCTCCATCGCGGCTCTCCAGAGTTTCCAGCCGTTTCCCCTGCTTTTCCTGCTCCTTGACCATGCTCTCCATGCTCAGGGCCAGTTTTTCGACAGAGGTGGACAGTGCTCCCATCTTGCTCACGCTTTCTTCCAGCAAAGCAATTCGCCTGTCCTGTCGGGAATTTTCTTCTTTGAGCCTTTGCTTGAACTCTTCATGCTCGGCTCGCGTGATAGGCTGGTCCATCTGAACCTCCTTTCAATCGTCCTACAAAAATGAGGGGAGCCGGTTTCCCGACTCCCCCGCGATCATTCGACCTCGACTTCGAGGTCCTTCAGGATTTCCTCAACCTGCTTCCGAATCAGCGCCGGAACCTGATCGAGGGTCTTCTTGCCCTTCACAATGAGGGTTGCATAGATGACTGCCATGATGCCTTTCTCCTTTCTCAGTAATATTTTTAAGGCAAATTCCCGCAGGCGGCTCATGCGTTGCCGTCCGCCGCGAGAATGGCCTTGACTTCTTCCCGCAGGTGCTCAGGCACCTGCTCGATGGTTTTCCGCCCCCGGCGGATGAGGTTTGCATAGACTTCTGCCATGGTTTATGCCTCCTTGTCAGTGCTGGACGTTGCTGCAATGAGCTGTTCGTACACATCGCACAGCGCCATCTGGGTATTATCGAGGTTGGTTTCCAGAGAGGAAACCTTGGTCTTCAGGGCCTCGTTCTCCTCCTGCAATTCTGCCATCGTTTTCTTCTTCTGCAACTTGGCTACAGAATCGACTCTTACTCTGTTCAAACCCATTACTGGAAACCTCCCTGAATCGAAGCGATATAACCGCTCTCGCCGCTTGCGCCGCGCTCTGCGGTGACGCGAAAATTGAACGCAAAGCCGTTGGCCGCAGTCTGGTTCGTGAACAAATGGTTCCGGCCATTCCGGGCCTCGGTGGTGGCGTCCTCCCATACCGGCGAACTGTCCTTGCCGTTGTTCGTGACCTCCACCTTGAACACAGCGTCGGCGGGAATCAGACCGCCGACGGTGATGGCGCAGAGCGTGATCTGGGCATCCGCCTCCATCGGCTTCGCCAGCGTGATGTTGGCGGCGGTGACGGCCTTCGTAAAGGTGAACGTCTTGGTGACGGTGGCCTTGCCATCGGTCACGGTAACGGTCATGGTGTGACTGCCGTTCGTAATTTTCTGGAAATATTCACCGGTGACGGCGAAGTTGTTGGTGGTCTTGCGGGTCGCGGTGTAGGTTCGCTTGGTCGTGCCGTCCAGCTTTTCGGTGACGGTCAGGGTGTCTACCGCGTCCTCATCATCCACGGAATACGAGACGGTGAAGCCGCTGGACTTGGTGCCGAGGCTGGCCGCGCTGGAGGTCGTGATCGTCGGGGCGGTGTTGTTATCGACCGTGCGCTTGGTGGAGGTGGTGTAGCCAGACTGCGCATTGTAGCTGTCATACGCCTTGACACGGTACATCACGGTTGCCCAGCCCTTGGTGATGGTGTCGGTGTAGGTCAGCGCGTTACCCTTGTACACCTGCGTGTAGGTGCTACCGCCGTTGGTGCTGCGCTCCAGAATGTAGCCGGTCAGATTTCCGTCGCTGTCGCTGGCCGCAGTCCACGAGACCACCAGTGTGCTGCCGCCCTTGACATCGTTCGGCACCGCAATAGACGGCGGCGCAGACGGGGCATTGTTGTTGACCACCGTTACCTGCGAACTGGTGCGCCAGCCGGACTCCAGTCCCTCATCGTCATACGCCTTGACACGGTACATCACGGACGCAGTGCCAAAGGCGACATTGTTCGTGGTGCTGGTGGCAGTACCCTGATAAATCTGGCTCCACGAGCTGCCGCCGTTGGTCGAACGCTCTACCTTGTACCCGGCGAGGTTGCTTTCTGCATCAGAGCTTTTTGCCCACGAGATCGAGATGTTCGTGCCGCCCATAATGGACGAAGGAACGGAGATGCTGCCCGGGGTAGATGGTGCGGTGTTAGTCGAGACCGTGCCATCGTCAGACACCAAGAGAGAAGAGGGCAGAATCAAAGCGGGGCGGATGCCGCCCGAGTAGGAGCAGCCGTAGCTGCTCCAGCCGCCATTGGAGTTGACGTACAGGGCGTAGCTGGAGAAGTTGTAGCAGTTCGGAGAGCGGAGCCACCAGCCGGCGGCCGAGCCGTTGAGTTTTGCAACACGCTTGGAGTCCGAGCTGTTATCTGCGCAGCCCTTGAAATAAGCCAGTTCCGCGCCCTCGCCGCTGGGCATATACGAGAAGCTGAAGCTGGTTTCGGTCGCACTGAGCAGGAAAATCTTCGCAGACAGGCCATTCGAGCCGCTGGTGACGGTCGTGGACGTGCCGCTGCCTTTGCGGTACGGGAGTTTTACCTGCTTGATGGCGTTCTTGATGTTCGACTCGAACAGATTCAGGAACGTGCTGTTCAGGTAAGAGTGGATGGTACTGTTGGCGTAGTCATTCGTGTTCGAGCTATGCCATGCACGGTTTTCGTAGATGTCTTTCATCAACAGCCAAGTACCGTTGCAGCTATCGTCATAGACGCTGGACGGCTTGCCCTGATGGACGACGATGAAATCTTTGGCAGAACCATTTACTTTCAGCTTGATGGTGCTGCCGATTGCTTTGGAACTCAAGGTCACATAAGCCATAAAAAAGAACCTCCTGTTGTGTATTACATCCACGGCGGAATGCTGTCGGGACGCGGTTCGGGCTGGAACAGGTCTTTGCGGGGCGTAATGTCACCTCTTTTCCGGCGGATGTTCTGTTCCTGCTTTACCCGGCGCAAGGCGCGGACGCTCCTCGTGGAGTTGATTTTCCTCCGAGGCTTTACGTCCACACCGATGATTACCGAGACCTTCTTGGCGTATTTCAGCCGTAATGCGTAGGTGTCACCGTAGGATGCAAAGGCATCCCACGCTACGAAGCTGGTGATAACAGCTTCTCTGGTCACTTCCCCTGCCGGGTAGGCTTTTTCCCAGTATTTGACGCGGGTCTGGATGCGCTGAATCTCCGAGCGGCGGAGCTTCTGGACGCAGGCTCCGCTTTCCGTCAGGTAGCTATGGAAGCCCAGAAAGTCCAGCCCGTTTTTCAAGGGGAAAATTGCTGTCTTAGAATTGAGTTCGAGGTCGAGGTCAGCCATCCGGCGCTCAATGTCCTTCAGCAAAAGCTGAAGTTCCCGCTTGGTCGGAGCAATGATGTAAAAATCATCCATGTAGCGTCCATAATAGCGGCAACCCCGTGTTTCCTTGATGTAGTGGTCGAACTCATCAAGGAACATCAGGGCGAGCAGTTGGCTGGTCTGATACCCAAGGGGCAGGCCGTCGGTCTTGTCAATGTAGATGCACATGAGGTCATAGAACGCCATATCTACGCCGCGCTTCTGCATCAAGGCCCGCAGTTTTGCTTTCAGGATGTCATGGTCGATGGAGGCGAAGAAATGGTGAACATCGCACTTCAGCACCCATCCGTCCGCGCTGCCGTTCTTGCGGTAGTAATCGACCATGTGGCCCTTCAGGCGCACGATGGCATCCAGTGTCCCCTTTCCGCGCTGCGAAGCGTGGTTGTCGCGGATGAAGCTGGTGCAGATCGCGTCGTACAAAACATTGTCCGTCAGTGCATGGAGGACCACCTTGTCCACAAAAGCGGGAGCCTGCACAAGCCGTTTCTTCGGCTCATAAACATAAAAGACCTCGAAGCCACTGGGCTTGTAGGTCTTTTGGTTCAGAACGTATGATAGCTTATCGGTGCAAATCAGAGCGTTGGCCTCATATTGAGCCGTTCCCGGCTTGCTCCTCTTACCCTTTCGCGCTTCCAGATATGCCTCATAGAGGGTCTGGAACTCGCACATTTCCTGATATGTCATGTGTCTTCACACTTATTTTCTTCCCCCGGCTGAGGTGGTAGAGGAAGCTCCCAGCCGGGTGTTCGTCTAATACCGGTCCGCTTCCTCGCGGCAGCAGGCTGCGCCCGCAGAGGACGGCCTGCCTCGGTATGATGTGTTTATCGTCCGCCATAAAGGCTTCCGACAGGATGCGACTCCCTTTGATGATGGGTGCACTGTTTTCGCCCGTTGCCGGGTTACTCATCTCGCTTTTCCATCAGAGCGGGGCGGATGCCGTTCGAGTTGGAGCAGTTGTTGTTGTTCCAGTCGCCATTGGAGTTGACGTACAGGGCGTTGTTGGAGTTGTTGTTGCAGTTCGGAGAGCGGAGCCACCAGTTGGCGGCCGATTCGAGTCGCACCCTATATCAAGCGGGGAACCCGCAGGATACCTTGATTTTTCCTGTTCTTTCAGGAGTTCGCGGACGATAGCCTTTACCATCGCCGCCTGCTGCTTGAGTTCTGCCTGACGGGCCTGCTCCCGGAGCTTTTCAGCGCGGGCGGTGTCCTTCTGCTTCCACGACAGAACCATATTCTTTACGTCCTGAACCTTCCGGGTCCAGACGGCACTTTTGCTTATGGAAATAACTCCGTCGTTCAGAACGAGCTGGATATACTCATTCAGCAAAGAGCATTCGTCGAGGACTACGCCAAGCAGCCGCAGGCGTTCCTCGTACTCAGTCTGGAACATCTTTCCGTTGGCCGCGTGAATGTCCCGAACGATGCTCTTGGCAATCAGACGCATATCTTCGCCGTAGCAGCGGTAGAGCGCCTTTGTGAAGCCCTCCCGGTGCGTTCGGTCGAGATATGCGATGGACTCAGAGCAGACCTTCTGGACGTCCCGGATGTCATCAAGCGCGGCTATCTTCTGGAAAATCTGTCGAACGTCTTTGCGTGAAATATCCTCGGCCACCGTTTTCGTCGCTTGGTTCGTGTATTTCAGCAGCTCCCGTGCCTTGTTTCCGAGGAGATATTCTTTGTCAGCCACGGTCACACCTTCTTTCGAGGCAGGGGCCATTCCTCGCAGCCTCCAAATCGCTGGCAAGCCCATAGAAAGAGCAGCGGTCGCCCAAAACAGTCAGGCGACCGCTGTTTCCGCTGTGAGTGATGCCGCAGAGCATCAGGTGCGTACTTCGCACATATTTGCAGGGAGGTTCAAGGCTGACGAACAAATTCCCGATGATGCAGGACAGCTCACCGGGCGGACATGAAAATTCAATGTGCTCCATCAGAACTCGATCCTCTTTGCCGTGGTGTTCCAGACGCCCTCTACTACCGTGCCATCCAGCGTCTCAAATGTGACCGTGAACGGATTGCCGGTGACGGAGGTATTGAACATCAGCTCCAGCAGAGCCAGCCGGGCGGACACGTCGGAGATGCTGTTCTGGATGGAGTGGTGGGCATCCTCATCGTCGTTGTGGGCATCTACAAGCTTCTGCGCTTCCTTCAGGAATGCCGGGAGCATCGTGACCGAGCAATACTGTTCCACATCTTCCGCCGTCATCCACGCCTCGCATTTGTAGTCAACGGTGACGCCCAGCCCCTCGCCGATGACGATGCACACCGGGAAGCGGCGGACATCCACGCCGGTATTGGATGCAGCGCTGACGTACTGCGGGTAGTCACCCAGCGTGCCATAGTAGATGAGGACTTCACCCTTGTCCGGGTCAAAGGCGAACACGCCGAACTCCCGGAGCCAAAATCCGTGGTCAAGACCGCCGTTCAGGTCGGAGCGGTACTCCACGATCATGCGGACGCTGGCCCCATCATAGACCGGGGCGGTCGATGTGCCAGCGGCCACCGGCTCGACCAGCGCGGTCATTGTGGCCGGCTTCACATCATCCGGGATAGTGCCGCTGCCCACCATAATCTTGGAAATCGGGAGCTGCTGCCCGGCAACCAGCTTGGCAATCAGCTCTCGGCCGCTGTCAGTAACAACAAAGCCATAGTAGCTCATAACTCATCCTCCTCAAGTTCAGGCAGTTTTGTCTGCGTGATGTTCTGTGCAGCCGGGACCGGCAGCACAGTGTCGATGAATGCTTCGCCGGTTTCAATCTCCGGCAGGGTCGTTGTCGTATAGCCCCGGCCCAGAATGCCCTCGACCGGCACATCTGCGACCATTTCAGGAGCCGCGGTGTTCGCCACCACCAGAATTGCCACACCCGCCGCCTTGATGAACGGAGCGTTCAGCAGTTTTGAAACGTCAGCCTCCGGTGTCAGGGCATCGGTTTCAAAAATCATGGTGGCCGGGATGGCCGGGTCCTCGCGGTAATGCAGGGGCTTATCCCAAAACATTTTGAACGCCCGGATGATGTCATAGTAGGTGCAGTTGTTGGTGTTCTTCCAGATTTTGTATATCAGGTACGTCCGGTAAGCATCATCATCCAGTACATACACAGATTCTTTGGCGCAGGCCAAAGCACCGGCTTCAAGGCGGGTCAGAACCGCATTGTCGCCGATGCCATCAAGCTGCTTCCCAACTGCGGTCTGGATATTCCGCTTGTCGCGCAGGTCTTCGTAGAACTGTCGAACCTCGTTCAGCTCATCACCAACGGCCTCCATGAGCGCGTCGATGACCGGCTTGCCCTTGAACTGCTCCACAAGATCATCCCGGAGCTTCTGGACGTAATCAGCCATCCATGACCACCTCAATCCTGTTTTCGTCCGTAACGGCCCGCTCCCGTGCCGAGATGGACACGCTGCGCTGGGTGTAGCCAGTGGGCATATCGCCGTCATTCGGTGTTGCAAACAACCATACGTCGATGTAGTCGATGCCAGACACCTGAAGGTTGAACTTCTGCGGGATGACGTTCTCGCCCGCCCCCAGTGCGCTCATTTTCTCCAGAATCTGCTCTTTGACAAGCTCGACATAGTTGGTAGGCGGATTTGTGTTCGGGCTCAGAGTGACGCCAACCTTGAACCAGACCTTGACGTACGTCGGCCGGTTGAAGCGCACCACGATGTCTTCGCCGTAAACGCCGTGCAGGGTGGTTTCTACGCTGCCGAAAGTATTGATGCCGCCTGCCTTTGTGTTCAGGATTTGCTGGGCAATTTCCGTTGCGTCGCCGCCCTCGACTACAACTTCAATGCTGTGCGGCCACCGGCCGGCAGAATCGACTTCATTTGTGCAATTTTCATAGGGAGCTACGCTCACCACACCCTGCACATTCTTCAGGATGGCGCTCTTGATGCTTTCCAGCATGGCAGACGAGCGGTTGTAGATTTTGTTCGTGTAGGACTTTCTGAACTCCACATCACTCTCTGCGAGCTGACCGGCAACATAGCTTCCCACGTTGACCACGGACTCCATGCCCGGAACAGCTTTCGTGATCTTCGTGATTACGCCGTTCGGAATGAAGATGTCGCCCGGCTCGGCAGTCTCAAATGTGACGATGCTGCCCACAGAAGCAGTGGTCAGGTTTTCTGACAGGACCAGCGTATTGGAGCTTGTTTCATCGACCGCCTCGATCACGATGGTGTCGTTGATGACCGTCACATGGAAGTCCTTATCCGTGATGGCTGTTCCCAGAGCCTCTAGGGCTTCGCTGGTGCTTTGTTTGGGGTCAGGGGTGATGGTGTATAGGTTTCCGTTAAGAGCCACCCCAAGGGCCGTTGTAGCCGCCGGTGATGCAAGGATGACGGTGGCCTTGTTGAAAGCCGACCTCGTGATGGTTGCATCTGCGGTAGCTGTCAGACTGGTTGCCGGGTTTGTGTCGGATGCAATCACCGTTCCTGCCGGAATGGTTGTTCCGTCCAAACCCGTGCAGAGGATGCTGTAATAGGACTTCGCTGCCATTTCACGGGTGGAGCCGCCAAACTGTGCAGCATAGTCCAGACTTACGCCGGTGGCGCTGGATGTGTACTGCGAGTGGTACACATCTACGCCAAATTCCCACAGCTCTGCAATCTCATCTGCGACGTTGGTCAGAATGTGATTCAGCAAAGACTGCGGGTTCTGCCGGGTATTTACGCCGAGGCGGTCTGTCATCTTGCTGTGCATATCCTCAAGGATGACATCAAGGCGTTTCGGATTTGGCCCCTGCGGGGTCAGGCCATATTTTGCCACGGGATTTTGACCTCCTCTCTAAAGCTGTCCTCATCCGTGTTGAACGTGATCTCCACGGATGCCCTACGGCTTTTCTTGTCGATGTTGAACAGGATTTCCGATACATCCGTCACTCCGTCAACTGACATCACGGTTTCCCGGATAAGATGCCGGAGTTTGGATTCATTTGGATTTTTGACCAGCAGATTCTCAAAGTATGGAAAGCCGAGCGAAGGCATCAGCCGCCACTCTCCGAAGAACCAGAGCAAACGAATACGGACAGCCTGTACGATGCTGTCCGTAGCTGAAATGTCGCCTGCCGCCGAGAGTTCTAAGTCCCCGGTGGCATCGAGCTTCAGGTCTATCACGCTTTTCCCTCCTTTACTGTGGTTTCCCTGTCATGCCGCCGCTGTCGCCCCTGTGGACGTGGTTTGCAAGGCTGATACTGCCGTTGGATGCCTTGACATCATTCCTTGCGGTGATGCCACCCTTGACCGTGAGCTTTCCGGTGATGTCCACGCCGTCGGGTGAAATTGCCAGCACCGTGCCGCCGACTGTGATCTGCACAAGGCTCGGCTCCACTTCGACCTTGGCCGAACCGAGAGTCAGTTCTGCGGTCTTGGGCGTGATCTTGGCTTTTGTATCGCCCGCCGCAATCGCCACGGCATCCTCATCGCAGGCGAGCTTCATGGTGCTGTTGCCGCCAGATGTGAGATTCGGAATGGCAATGGCATTGGTCAAGTCGAACTTCAGTTTGGTGTCAGTTTCCTTGCCGTACATCCAGTAATCGAGTGCCTGCTCACTGAAAACCAGCAGGCATCCATCGCCTTTCTTGATGGGCCATGCAATGGTGACGTTTTTGCTCTGCGGGAACATGACCGGGACTCCTGAGATTTCTGGGAAGTCCATCGTACTGCCATCAGGCTTTGTGAACTTTGCCTTCGGTAACACTGTGGCGACACCCTTGTCCGGGTCGTAACTTTTTATCTCGCCCGGCAAGGCCGTGTGCATATCCTCCGTCGCGCTGCGGGCGCTTTTATTGATTTGGTCAACAAACTCCTGCATCATTCTTGCTTCACCTCCAGCATGCGGGCTGTGCAGCTCCACGAACCTTCCGTATTGTCACCCTCAATCCGCACCGAGTAGACCCTGAAATAGCCCTTGACCACTTTGCTGTTCAGGTACACATAATCGTCCAGCCCGATTGCGGCGTTCATCAGATACTCCACGTCCCAGCCGTAGCTGTATCCCTTGTCCTCATTGGAGATTTGGACACGCTCTGGGAGGCCCAGCAGGCCCGTTTCTGCCGAAAGCTCATACACCTCGCGGCTCATCGTATCTCCCGGCTTTTTGACCTGCAAGACGCCGTTGTTGATGCTCCAGACCAGCCCGCTGGTTTCACAGGCTTTCGTCAGTACATTTCTGGCTGGACCAACGTAGCTGTATCCATTGGGGATGTCCTTGAACTCTGCGTTGTAGGAGAAAGATACCGTCACGCCCATCTGATCCGCGGTGTCCTGAATCAGGGTCTTGCAGTTCACAGCCCCGGAATAACTGACGGAAACGTAGGTGTCGCGGACTTCAATGCGGTTATCCACCAGCTCGATCTCCGTTGACCTGTCTGCTCCGTCAGCCTTTGTCGTGGCAAATGTGACCACGCCGGTGAAGATGAGCGGACGTGTATCGCCATACCCGGCATGGAGTACGACCACGCAGTCGTTTTTGTTCAGCTCTGCAAGGTGTTCGTCGCTCAGATTCCAGATAGTCACTTTGGCCGTATTCTGGCTGTTGGTGTCGGCCTTTTCTACCGAAAACGAAACGTGCAGCGGTCGCTTGCCGCTGCCAATTTCAAACCCGGTCGAGCCTGCCTTTCCCGCCGCCAGCCGGTACTGCCTGTCGAAATTCTTCACGGCATTCTCCCCTTTCGATGGCAACAAAAAAGGCCGCGTTTCCGCAGCCCTGAAGGTTTCCTCTTACTTCGCCTTGCTGAGTTCCTTCTTCAGCAAAACGCATTCCAAAATGATATTGTCCAGACGCTCAATGAGCGCCCCTCCACCTGCTTGCATCGGTTCCCGCTTAAAGGCTTCGGGTTCCGGCTTGAGACGTTGGGGAAGTTCCGTCGGTTCTTGCTGTGCCGGCTTTTTATTCCATGCCGGATACGTTCTGGCGACTTCCTCTCCCATTTCCTGCGTTTTCGGTATCACTTCGTCTTCCAGCCAGCGAATCGCTGCATAGGGCGCAGGTCTGCGGCACAGGAGCTTCACGGCGTTTTCCGCAGAAAAGCAGGTGAAATCACAGCGACCACGCCGCATACCATTGTCCCAAGGAACCTTCCTCAAAACAGATTCAATGCGGTTGACGCCCTGATTGCCGCCGGTGACGGCCTTTCTCGGCTGCTCATAGCCCGCAATCGCTGCCAGATCTGGGCCGCAGAAGAACGGGGTCCCGTCCGGGTCAAAAACGACCCGCAGTTCCTGCCGTTCCGGCGTGGTGAAAATCACGCAGTTGTCACGCATTCCGTTCACCTCCATAGAAGCAGCTCCGCAGCCCTTTGTTGCGGGCATTGAAGATTTCCCGGAGAATCACAACGGCGCGTTCCGCCTGCTCCAGCTTGCCATCTGCAAGGTTGCTGTCCACCATGTCGATAGCGACACCGACATCGCCCATACGGATGACCTCACGCTCAAGGTCCATAGCACTCATATCAGCACACTCCTTTGTCTTGCAAGAAGTCCGCTGGTATGATATAATCGTATCAACGGAACTTCTTCGTATCGTTCCGGGTATGAGATAGGAACCAGCGGTGCTTTGTGAGGGCGAGCCGCTGGTTCTTTTTTGTTTGCCCGGTTCACATCTTCATTCTAACTTACCGTTCTGGTAATGCAATGAAAGTGACCAATGATATGAGCGTTTTGCGAAAGTTTCCCGTTTTGGTCAGTCCGAGGACTGTCCGGCGGACAATCCAACGGATTCTGTGTAAAATCGGCGATTTTGAGCGACATTCATCCCAAAACCTCTGAAAAGCCTCTGATTAAACCCTGACTTTACCAGTAAAAGTATATGGAAATTTGTCTGGAACCTTCTGAGAACGAATTGTCAAACCCGCCATCGAAGATTTGTTCAAAATGAGAATTGATTTTACTGGATGATTTGTTCCAGCATCATGCCGGGACAAACACAAAACGAGCCGTCCCATCGGCAAAATCCTGCCGACCGACGCTCTCCTTTTCGGTCAGGACAGCGAAGATGCCGCTGGGCATATCATCCCGGCCGAACAGCAGATTGAGCGGAAACTGCGGGACCATCTTGACACCGAGCAGCAGTGGCGTTCCGAGTGAATCCATCACTCCGAGCATCCAGTAGCCGCCGGTGTCATTCCATGTGAATCGCAGTTGATACAGCCTGCTTTGGAGGGAAACTTTGACAACGCTGTCGTTCATGTCCGGGACTTCGATGACGAAGTAGTCCACGAACGCCCTCCTTATCCCAGCAAGCCGAAACTGCTGGCAGCGTTATAGAGAACGGAACCTCTGCTAGAGCTGGACGAAGAGCCTGATGCAGAGGAGCCGCCGGACGAGCCGCTTCCTGCCGTACTTGCGGCGGTGGTGCTTGCTTTTCCAGCAGCTTTTGCAGTTTTGCCCGACTTGCCGTAGCTGGCCGGGATTTCTGCGGTGGCGGTTTCCGTCACCTCGATCTTCTTGAAGGCTATCGGAATCTCACGGGCGTAGCCGACCTCCACAGACTTCTTGATGTTCATGCTTGTAATCACCATGTTGGAATACACGCAGTCAGTGGTCGTGACTTCGAGAATCTTCTTGGCGAAATACAAGTCCTTCAGCCGACGAACAACGCCCTCCGTCTTTCCGGGGCCGGAGCCTGTACGCTCCCTCCATGTCACCGGCGTATCGGTCACATAGAGCGTCATATTCAGGGTGTCGGCCTTCAGCACGATGGTGTCGCTTACACTGAAGCCCTTTTCGGTCGGGTACTCAGGCACATCCGCTTCATAGCCTTCTTCGGAGTCGATCAGGGCATCAAACTCGATGTCAGCGACGCTGACGGGCTGTTTTGCTCTTGCCATGTACTCTCACCTACTTTGCAAATGCCAGCGCACGGGCCATCTCGCCGGTAGCATCGCCTGCGGCCTTATCCATAGCCTCAGAACTCTTTTGCTGCCCGGCGCGGTCGCCGTTGAACTGGTTGTTGATGTTTACGTTCTGGGTCACAGTGCGTCCACCGGTCGTTCTGCCGGTTGCGCCCCGCCCGGTAGCTTTGGAAACCACATTGGCCTTGGCGATGACCGACATTTCGCCGGTCATGCCTTCCAGTGCATCCTTCACCTTCTTCTTGCCGGAAGTGATGCCCGATGCCATCAGGTCGATCATGTCCGGCATATAGGTGTGGAAGTCGCTCAGGGGGCCATCCTCCGGCTCCGAGAAGCCGAGGAACGACTTGATCTTATCGGCTACGCCTTTTACAGCCTCGCCTACACGACCTACCGCAGACTGGATGCCTGATACGATGCCGTCGATGATGTCGGAGCCCCACTTCAGGGCTTCAGCCGGGAGAGATGTTATCCAGTCGATGGCCGCTTGGATGCCCGTCACAATGGCATCGCGGACGTTGCCAATCGTAGCCTTGATGCCTTCCAGCAGATTGCCTGCTGCCTCACGAATCTTGTCCCAGTTCTTCCACAGCAAAACGCCGATTGCGATTGCAGCGGCGATTGCCAGAATGACCGGGCCGAAGGCGCTGGCAAGAACAGAGATTACCGCACCGACCACCTTGATAACGGTGATGATGCTCTTTACAACAACAAAGGCCAGCTTAATAACGGAAATGACCGCTTTCACAACAGAAATAACGGTTGTAATCACGCCAAAGATAGCCGAGATGCCCTTGACAGCGGCTATGACAGCCACCACGCCCACGGCAATTCTGCCGATGGATTCACCGATGTCTGTCCATTTTTTCTTATCAACCTTCCCGCTCGACAATTCCTTGAAGAACTGAGCGATACCGGGGGCTACCTTGGCTACGGCTTGCTGTATCTCCTCAAACGCCACCACCGCCGCAGTTCGGATGCCCTCAAATATGGGAACAACCACATTACGGATACCTTCGCCGATGTAGCCGATGGCCTGCTTGATCTTCGTCCATACTCCGACGATGTTCTGGCGCAGCTTTTCGCAGTCTACGCCAGCTCGTTCGAGCATGGTTCCGAGCAGGCTTTTGTCGCCCCGCATGAACGAGATGAAGTCCTCAATCACGAGGGCCAGCAACAGGAAGACCGCAAAAAAGGCCAGCGCCTTTCCGTGGCCCAGTCCTATTGCCCGTGCCAGCTTCGTAAAGCCGGTTATGGCCGCTCCGATTTTCTTGAGGTTCATCGCCACGAGCATGGCCGTGAACGCCGCAGCCAGAACAGACAGCACACGCTGTGAGCCGCCAAGCTTATCCGTAAGGTCGGTGAGCTTCTGGAGCCAGTCACGAATCATCGTCAGACCCTTTGCTCCAATGCCCAGAATCTTCTGATAGGTCGGCAGGAAGAACTGGCCGACTATCGTTTTGATTTCCTTCAGCTTGGCGATGTACCGCTTTTTGGTGCTTTCGTAGCTGTCGAGGCTGCGCTGGCAGTCGCCAATGGCATCCGGGCTTTGCTGGAGAATAGCCTGATAGTTGACCTGCATCTTCGTGAGCTGGTCTAGCTTATCGTAGGTTCCCTTCAGGCCCAGCGTAGCCATCGCCTGCGCTCTGGTGCTGTCGTTCAGGACCGCACCCAGCGTCTTGGCGGCTTCAGACTCACCCATGACAGCCTTCGTCATGGCGTTTACGGACGCTGTTTCGTCCATGTTACCAAACGAGGCAAGGTCGAGGGCCAGCGAGGTCATCTGCTCGGCCATTTCAGCGCCAGCTTGGCGGGTCATGCCAAAGCCGACCAGCAAGTTCTGCTGATCGGCAAGGTAGGTCTTGATGTCGTTTTTGTTGCGGCCAATGGCATCGGAGTATTCCTGCGCCCATTTATTGACTTCATTTCGCATATCGCCGAAGACCACGTTGAACTTGTTCTCCATTTCTTCAACGGAGGATGCAACTTCTACGCAGCCGTCAATGGCTTTCTTGGCACCGGCCACGGACAGCGTAATGCCAACCGCGCCGAGAACCTTGGAGGCCATCGACTTCAGCGATTTGATGCTGCCTTCTACCTTTCGCTCGGAGGATTCATCGACCTTGTAGCCAAACAGAATGCCGATGTCTCTTATGGTCATGCTGGTCAGCTCACCTCCTTAGCCATATCCTCTACCCGGCCGGCCTCCACGTCCTGCTCCATGCGGTACAGCGCATAGAGCTTCAGAGCTTCGTCCAGCGTGTAGCAGTTCTTCAGCTCCCACATGGATGCAAGCCGGGCCTTAATGAGGATATACATTCTCAGCTCAAGCTCTGTAAAGCCGCTGAGGTCGAGGTCGCCGTAGCGCTCCGGGCCTGAGCCATCGTCCTCTCCGCCCACTCGGCGACTTTGCCAAATCGGTCGCCGAGCTTCTTGAAAAAACCGTTGTAGTTGGTGCGGATGACCTCAAACGCCAGAATGAACATATCCTGCACATCGGTGCAGAACACCTCGTTGGCAAGGTCTTCCGTAAGCAGGCGCACCTTTTCGCCCGGCTGCTCCACCGAGATGTTGCTGCCCGCGATCAGCAGGTGCTTCAGGATTTTCTCGACCTTATCGCCATCGAGCGAAGAGAAAGCCCCCGCAATCGCGGGAGCTGCATCTTCTACCTTGATGTCGAGCAGACCGTTACCCTCCTTTTCCGTATCCACGGCAGACAGCATCGGTGCAAGGCCAGATACGAGCGGCAGAACGAGCGCTGCCAGTTCGCCGGTCATATTCGCCGCTTTGAACGCCGGAAGCGGACGGATGTAGAAGATGTTTTCACCCACGGTTACTTCGCGGGTTTCGAGCTGCTTCAGGTTATTCATCGGCGTCCTCCTTACTCGTTCATGGTGGCATCGCCGGTGTCAAGCTCCCACTCACGGTTGTTGGTCTCTTTGCCGCGAGTGACGGGTGCTTTCTTCACGCACCATGCAGCTTCCGTGCTGAACACCAGACCGCCCTTCAGGTCCTTAATCAGAATCGGGAACAGACCGTTGCCGGTGTCGCGGTCGAGATCGACCATACCGGAGAAGTACGAGTTGCTGTCGCTGGTCTGCAACAGGGTGAGCTTGACCTTGTAGGTGTTGTCCGGCGAAATTGAACGGGCAATTTCGCCGTCACAGCCGGTCTTTTTGGTAATACCGTCGCCGTTCGGCTCAATGCTGATGAAGCTGTCATCTGCATAGCCGGTGACAATGTGCGTACCACAGGTGACGATAACTTCCTTCGGGTTGTAGGTCTTGATCTTGCTGGACATTTACTTTCCCTCCCTTACAGCTTCTCGTAGGTCAGGCAACCCTTGATTTCCACCACATGGATAGCACCAGCAATGCGGGCAGAGAACTTGCAGTCCTTCAGGATACGGGATGCCTTCTGGGCGCTGGTCAGGTCTGCTGCCAGCGGCACAGACGTGGTGTAGCCCGGAATAGCATTACCGTCTGCATCATACTCCGTAGGAGCAATGCCGCCGTACTTCTGGCCGTCCTTCAGGGATGCAAGCATCTGGTTCTCAACAAGGCCGATGCCGTTGTCGGTGTAGGGAATCTTCGGGTTGACGATGAGCAGGTTCACGACACGAACCTGCATATCGTTCTGGAGCCAGTCGCGGAAGCGGATAACATCAATCCACTCACCGCCGCCGGTCTTGCCGCCCTGCGTGATGTTCTTGGATGCCACGGTAATGACGTAGTTGAAATTTGCAGCCTCCAGTTTCTTGATAAACGTGCTGGTCAGCTTTGCAGGAGAAACGGTCGCAAGCGGCATCAGCGCCCACGTTTCCTGACCGGCGTGGTAGTTCATCGCCTTGACGGCCGCAGCTACAGCCATGCCGTACAGGTTCTCAGCCGGGATGTCGTTCTCCAACTGGTCTGCCGTTTCTTTCGGGAAGAACGGGAAGCTGCGCAGATAAAGGCCGGCATCCACAATGGGTTTATCCGGGTCCTTGTCGATGTAGCCGCACAGCTTGTTCTGGGTTTCGGTCCACTGGATGATTTCCTTGACTTTTTCATCTGCCAGACCGACCGGGCAGATGCAGTACCAGCCATTGACGGCCAGCGCGTTCTCCAGAACGGCGCTTACGGTCTGCAATGCAGCGTTTTCGCTCTCTTTGTCCACGATGTCGCCCATAAAGGCAACATAGACCTCGTGGGGTCTGGGAGACTGCGAAAAAGCCACCCGCGCAGCTACGCCAACAGGGTCAGCGCGTTCGCCGGTGGCGATGATGCCCAGCGCCGTCAGCTCCTCCAGACTGTTGTACACGCCAACGGCAGGCACATCTTCAGTCGGATTTGCAGGGGCCGGACCCAGAATCAGGATATTGTCGAAGTTGGCATCGTTGGAGATGGGGGACGCCAGCGAAATGTCAACGGTACAAATCCTATCGAGGCTATTGCTCATATATCTTTTTCCTCCTTTACGGGTCGATTATTTATCTCGGCATTCGTGAAATATTCGCCCTCATGGGCAGTCATCTCCGAACTGCCGCCGCCGCTGGGTGTCGGGGTTACCTGCGGCTCAATGTTGATGACATCATCAGCTTGGATGTCATCTTCGCCATCGGAATGCTTCACGCTGTCGATGTCCAGCGTTCCGGTAATGCCGATGGCCGTCATGGTGAAATAAACCGCGATTTCCAGCATTGCCCGGAACTCGTAGTTGGTATCATGCACCAAATCGGTCAAATCCTGAACTGCCGTAGGAACGACAATGGCGATGTCATGCTGGTGACACCACTGCGTTACGAACGGGGAGTTCAGGAAGCTCTCAAAGGCCAGCATATCATCTTCAGCCGTGTTTTCGGCAATGGGGGTGAAGCCCGGTGCCACTTCTTCCTGCCTGCCATGCGTGAACAGATCAATCTGCACAGGAACAGATGCAGGATAAAAGGCTACCGGTGTGCCTTCAATGATTTTGACCGGCGGGTTTCTCGACCGGTTGACGGAGCCGGTGGTCAGCGTGACCAGCGGACTGCCGGGCTTTGCTACAAAGCTCTGCTTGGCATACGTCACGGTTGCTCCAGCAAAGTACGTTTGGGTGAGCTGCACAAGCAGCTTCTTCAGTTCAGAAAGCGTCATACGCAGCAATACCCACCTTTCCCATCTGCTCGGATTTCAGGGCGCGGCATACGGTTGGCCTCTGCTGCTGAAACCTGAACAAACTCGCTGCGGCAGTGACCCACCATCGTGTGGTCCCACCCCAGCGAGCTGACACATTCATACCAGTGTCCTTCCGGGTCCATCCGCCCCTGATAGAAAAGCCAGTCGGCTCTGCGGCCGACAGAGCGGTCTGCGGTATGGAAAACGAGATCACCGAAAGCCTTCATGCGCTTTACGGTGTTCTCACCTTCCGGGAGCGCCTGAAGCTCATCTTTGGAGAGCGGCTGAACATTCAGGGACGTGATGAAGTCTTTATACCCGGAAACCCCATAACCATCGACAATGTTCTCCTCGCCGAAGCGACGCACAACAAATGCTCTGCGAAAAATGCCCAGCCCCATATCAACCACTTCCTTTCTTGCGAATGACGTATTTGACGGACTGCCGCATTCTGCCGGTGTCGATCAGCGGTTTGTCCGATTTCTTCTTGCGGATGGTGGAGGGCGCGTTCGGTTCATAGCTGCCGCTCTCGATTTTCTCTTGAACTAAGCCCACGCCGAATACACCAATTTGCTTCAGGCTTTGCTCGGCCGTTCCGCCAGCAGTAATAGCCTTTAGCTGCTGTGCGCACATGGCATTGATGGGGTCAGCATTCTCATCAACGCTCTTTCGCAGAAATGGCCGGGACGGCGCGGTCGAAGTTCCCAGTTCGTTCCACATAGCTATTTGAGCCATATCAACGCCCCGGTCGTCTGTGACCTTGCCAGCCTGAAATCCAACAAAAACTTCCTTGTCCTGAAGCTCATCAATTTGGCGGAAGAACTTTTCCCCTTCCGGGGTCAGCCGGTCCCACCCGCCAGTCATCGGCACTCACCCGCTGAGCGAATCGAGATCACGACCAGCCGCCGCAGCGTCAAATACTCCAGACCATAGGGAGTCAGCGCCAGTTCGGCATCTGCCATCAGGTTGGTTCCCTGATTTACGTTGAAGCTGACAGACGTTTCGCCTTCAGTGTAGCTTCCAACGCGCAGAGCGTCGCCTACGCTTCCGTACTGGTTGTTGCCATAGCCGGCCATTTTCAGGCGATGTGCCGTCAGGAGTGCGATGGCTTGGTCATACAGCTTCCCGAACACCTTCTTGCTGATGAGCGGCGCTGTGAGGTTCAGCCATGCCTCAACGGTCTCATCGTTCAGCGCGTCGAACTCGGTGGCAACCAGCCTGAAAATTCTGACGGCATCTTCCATGACTTATTTCTCCTTCGCAGCAGTGCGGCTCTTGACCTCGGACAGGTTTCCCTGCCTGATGAAGAACTTCACGATTTCGTTGTCATCATAGCCGGTGACTTCCTTGGCTTCACCCGGCAGGATCACGGTAGCGCCGATGCTGATGATTTTGTTTCCGATATTCTTCAGTTTCATATCATGGCTCCTTTACAAAAAGATAGGAGCCGCCGCACAAACGTACGGCAGCTCCACAGGTGAATCAGCAGATGCCAGTAGCAATCAGCATGGACATGGGGTAGTAGATGATAGCGCCTGCGGTGCGGGCCTCGCAGGGAACGACCATCTCCAGACCTTCAGGCTGCACGGGATACTGCATGAAGGACAGCGGGTTCTCGATGGTGAACTTGCGGGGGTCGTTCTTGAACAGCAGCGCAACGCCCTTGCCATCGCTTTCTGCCGCATAGGGGTTGGTATCCACACTGTCGGGGTCCAGCTCCGGGCAGGAGACGATACGGGCAATATCCTTGATATTGTCCTGAACGTACTTCAGCACGGTGGTGGCAGTGCTTTCGATACGACGGTTCTGAATCTCGATATACGCCTCGGAAGGCAGGGCCAGAGTGTCCGGCTTCTCCACCTTCTTGGTGGTGCGGGCGACCTGCTTCAGCATACCGGTGATGTCGGCCAGAATCTCGTCCTCGGTCTTGTCTGCCCACTTGGTAGAACCCTTTGCGCCGGCCGCAGGGACGTACAGCGGCACATCGTTGTCCTTGGACAGAACGCCGCGCAGGCCGGTCTCGGCATCGCCGTTCCACGCGATCTTGTTGTTCAGGTAATCGATCTGATAGCGGGCGGACTCGGCCTTGCGGGCATCCAGAGACTTACCCGCCATAGCAGAGGCACGCATTTCCTGAATGGAGTAGCCGTAGCTGTCGCCCAGAGACTTGATGATGGCAGTGGTGGGCTTACCCTTCACGTCAGCCCGGGGCAGATCGGTGGCGTAGTTGCTGATAATCTTCGCCATGCCGGTCTTATCGTAGCTGTAGTAGGTGACGGTCTCGGCTCCGGGGTTGATCTCGCTGGAGACCGGGAACAGCTTCAGCGCGGTGAACTCCGGGTACTCCACATCGTAGGACTGGGATTTGACGTAATCCAGCTCACGGGCGAAGAACACGGAGGCATCGCTGGCGTCATCGAAGTTCATCTGCGGGGTTTCGACCAGAGCGGCCGGAATCTTGGAGTGCAGCAGAGCATCGTAGTCGTTCTGGTCGTATCTCATGGATTTCTGGTTAGTGTTCATCTGATTTTGTCCTCCTTCTCTCAGACAGTAGGCTTGGCATCGTCGGTGGATGCAGCATGACCGTCAGCGCCGCTTGCGGCAGGAACGCCGTACAGCTCCACCGGCGCAACGCCATTGCTGGCCGCACCGATGAAGCGACCGGGAATTGCGATGCCGCCCTCCTTTGCGAAGCAGCCTGCTTCATCGCCTTCCACGATCATGTGCAGGGCATCACCATAGGCGGGTGTAGTGCCGGTTGCCAGACGCACCCAGACGCGGCCACGGCGCATAACGCCAACATTCTGGTTGTTCAGGACGTAGAGCTTACCCTCCAAATCCTGCTGGCGGTCGAAGCCGTTGATGACAACGCCCTCGAAGTTATCAGCAGTGCTTGCACTGGTCGGCAGCGCAACGCCGCTGCCCGGAACCTTGCCAGTGACAACGCCGACACCGAAATGCAGCTTGCCGGTCGCCTCTTCGTTGAAACGGGAGTCCACCGGGTAGTGGAACATATCGTAGATGCCGCCCGCAACGCCCTTGCTGGTTGCGTAACTGTAGGTTTTCTGAACACCCATCTTACTTTTCCTCCTTCTTCATTCTGCGGTCGATCATGCGCTGGCGAGCCTCGGAAGCGGAGCCAGTCTGCTTCACAGGGGGCTTGCCATCGCCGTGCATCATCTGGGAACGCTGATAGTTGGTATCCTTGCGCTCCTTCATCTCGGAAACGGCCATGTCGAACGCTGCGTTGACATAGGCAGCGCTCTTGCCATCCAGATGCAGTGTGGGCTTCAGCTTGCCCAGAACGGCCTTCTTGGCATCCTTGACACTCATTGCCTCCAGACCATCCATGTTCAGGCGGTCGCCGACACGGACAACGTACAGCAGCTCACGGAAGTCATTGTCGGAATCTGCGCGGTCTTTCTTATCCTGTGCGGTGTCGCCGCCTTCATCAGCGTTGCCTTCAGCGCCCTCGCCGTCGCCATCGGTCTGAGTGTTGCCGCAGCCGCCCTCAGCGCCGTCAGTGGTCGTGCCAGCGGCCTTCAGAACGTCGATAATGCCCAGCAGAGTGTCGATGTCCTCATCCTGCTGTGCGATCACACCCATTGCGCCGGGCATATCGGCGGGGTCACCTTCAGAATCGCGGCGGTCACGGCGGTCCTTGACCATCTGCACGGCATCAGGCTTATTCTGAGCAGCAGCGGGGTCATTGTCGGCAACGCCCGGTGCAGCGGTCGGCTCTGCGGCAGCGCCGCCATCGGTCGCAGCGCCAGAACGCTCTGCACGGCGTTTCTTGAACGCCTCCACAGCAGCGGCCAGCTCCTCCGGGGTGGGCGCACCGTCGGTTCTCTTGGTGGTTTTTTCCATGTTCAGTTTTTCTCCTTTCATGCAGTCGTGGCCCTGCCCATCAATGTTGAGCCGGGCCTGTTCACCAGCCCTCGCCTTATCGACAAGGGCAAGATGGTTGATTTCGATGTCCCGCTGAATGGCATCATAGGGTTGCCCCTCCCAGACACCGGGCGTTTCGTCCAGACGCAGGTTGTAGCCGCAGGACAGCTCACGCATTTTGTACTTCTTCAGGCTGTCGGTGTCGTGGATGATGATTTCTGCACGGACATCATCGCCGTCCCGGTAGCCCTCCGACAAAATCGTGCCGATGCTCTCCTCTTTCACGTTGTCGGTGTCAACGTAGCCAGCATCATGCGTTACGATGATGGGCTTCCCCTTGTAGGACGCAAGGCTCTTTTCAGCAAAGACTTCTTCAGGCAACCGCAGCTCCCGGCGCTCGGAACCGTCCGGGTTGTGATAAACAAAAATGCCCACCGATGTCACGATGGGGTGGTCTACAAGGTAGCCCTCATCTGTGAAATAGGTGGCATCCAGCGGCAGGCTGTCAAAGCGCTGTACCTTCATATCGTTTTCCATGTTGAACAACTCCCCTCTCAGGTCTTACAGGATAGTTTCATCCACGGCCATCGCCCCCTTTCGTGACCGGCAGGTCAACGGTTTTGATGTTGAAGACCGGCAGTGCGCAGCAGCGGCACTGGTAGTCTTTGCCGGGGTGACAGCGCCGCCCGGTCTTTTCATCGACCACCGGCGGGTCATCCCAGCGGAACCGCTTGTGGTTCAGCGCAGCGTGGCTGGGGCGGACGCGGCTATCGCCGGATGTGGACCAGACGTACTCCACCACGCCAGCGTCCTGCTGTTGCTGCTGGGTGATGTCGCCGTTCAACTTGGCGATCTGATCGCGGGCAAGCAGTTGAGCGTGCCGTCGGTCTACGCTGTACGTCCGCTGAATCTGCTTGACGATGGCCGTCGTGGTTTCGCCGTTCCGATAGCCCTCCAGCACGATCTGGCGCATACGCCCCAGACTCTCCTGCGGGATGGTCTTGATGAGCGCTACGTTGTCCTCGACCCAGCGCTCCATCATTGCCCGGTACAGTTCGCCGGTGTAGTAGTCATCCAGCAAATCAATGCCCAGCGTGGACTTGACTGCTTTCTTCCACTCCCGGATGCTCAGCTTCCGGGTGAGTCTTGCCATAGACTCGATCTTGCTGCGCAGGCTGAACATCGAAGTCCGGCGCTCCAGCTCCACGGCCATCTTGGAGAAGACGGTCTTGACCTTGGCAATCAGATCTGAAGCATCATCGTGGCGCTGGCCTTCTTTCTCGGCCCGCGCGGCATCCCTGATCTCCGGCAGGCTCTCTTTCAACAGTTCGTTCAGAATGCGGATGTACGCATTTGTGACCCGCTGGAACTCTCGCTCTGCCTGCACAGGGTACTTTGGTGAATATTTGCATATCAAGCATTCATGACTGCCGAATCGGTGGCGGAGCAGGTCCTGTACCATGTGTCCGTGGACGGTATCATTCACTGTTTTTGCCTCCTTTTCCGGTCTTGAACAGCAAAAAAGCGGTGGTTTGCACCGCCGCAGTTGAGTTTATGGCTTAATGCCCTCTGAGAACTTCTGATGAGTGCCGAGAAACGTCCCAAAGGTTGTTTGTGGATAATTTTGTGTCCGGGGTTTGAAAAGCGCTGGAGAGCCGTGTTTTCGCTGGTTGCGAAAATCGCCTGCCGTGCGCCATGTCCCGCGCCCGCCCCGTTGGCAAATTTGAACGAAGTGAAAATTTGACAACAAGTTACGGTTTGGTTTGGTGAGGTACGGTTATGTCTGGACGCTCCGCAGGATTGTCCGGTGGACGCTCCGGCGGATTTTCGACCGTTTTTGCATAAATATCCAAAAGCAAGTGGATATATTCTAAAAACGGCCAATTTTACGTCCTGAGATTTCCGACCATTTCGGTGATTGCGGTGGAAAAACGGTTGTTTTCAGGTTTACAATTACGTTGAGGTCGGTTTACATTTCGGTAAATCAGTCGGTTATGACTAATATGATTGCCGGGCCATTGACCTGAACTGCGGCATCCTCATAAGGCGCAGCCACCGTGGTGTCTACGCCCTCCCTGCACCGCAGTTCATCCACAAGGTCTTTCGTCGGAATCTGGGATAATGTCATGGTTGCTCCCTCCATCATGCCAGTTCCTTGCACAGCAGACGGAAGGTTTCACGGCCCTTCGGGGTGATGAGCGTCTGGGTGCCCGCCCAGTCGTTGTGTCGGCCCTTGCCCTCTTTCACCTCGAACAGGCCGTTGTTCTTTGCCGCATACGGCATCAGCTTGTTCTTCTGGTCGCGGTAGACATACTTGTGGTCGAGCAGCCAGCCGATGAAGTCCTTCTCCTTGATGCCCAGCTCCTTGGCGGTTTCGCGGAAGTTGGTCAGCAGGTTCCGGGCCACCAGCTCGTCAAAATACTCGGCCTTCGGCTGCATGATCTGGTTCTGCGCCGTCAGCTCCTTGATGCGGGCATCGCGGTCGGTCAGGGTCTTCTGGGCGACCAGCAGCGCCTTCGCCATAAGCTCCTGCGGGGAAAGCTCCTCCTGCCCGGCGATGTAGCCGCCGTTCTTGCGGATGCTGGGCAGCACCACGGCAGTGACCCACTTGCGGAAGGGCTTTGCCTCCGGCTTATCGCTGCGCAGGATGACGTTGTACAGGCCGGACTCGCTGATGATGCTCATCCGCTGAAGACCGCCAAGGGTATCGACCTGACCGACCCCCTTTTCATCCTCATCAAGACGGGCATAAACATCGGCGGCATTGCCAATGGAGAGGATGCCGCACACGTCCTTCAGGACGAACCACGGCTCACCGCTGATGTTCATGGTGCGCACCAGCTTGTTTTCCTCGTACTTAAAAATCGTGACCTTGTTCATAATCTATCTCCGTTCCGTTTTGAGATGGGTTTTCAGACAAACAAAAAGAGCGGTGGTTTCCCATCGCTCTTTGCTGTACGTTATTCGGTTCTTAGGTGATGATGTCAGCAACGCCTTTCGCAAGCTCGGCAGCTTTCTTCATCAGGGAGTTCTCTTGCAGGTACTCCAGTCCCTTCAGCGTGATACGCGGCGTAGAGCTGGAGATAAGGATGCTGCCATCAACGGTCCTCTGTACAGAAAAGCCGTCAATATAGCCCTCCTTGGAAAGCATCTCCATCAGCGCTACCCAGCGCTGGTCAGAGAGCTTCAGTGTTTTCGCTGAAATACGCTCCATATCCGGCTCATCATAGTCCAGCGCCTTTTCCAGATACCGCAGGATGCGGTAGATGACTCTGAAGTTATCCATCGTTTACCCCACCTTCTGCCCATTCTTCCACGCCTCGCGGGCTTGGTTCAGGCTCATGTGGTTCGCACAGTCTTCCTCATCCGGGTCATCCAACTGGACGAGATCGTCTTCCCAGTTGCATACCGGGCAAATGTCAAACTCGCCTGCGCTCTCAAACGTGTATTTACCGCACACTGGACAAATATAGCTCTCGCCAGATTTAACAGCGCTCATATCACACACCGTCCTTTTCCTTGAACTTGTTGTAGTAGGCCATCGCCGTATCAGGCTTGGCTACGCCGCCGCTACCGCATTTGGGCTTCATGTAGGTGCAGATGTTCTGACCCGGAAATCCAGAGGCGTATTCCGTTGTCTTTACGTTGAAACGGACGATTTTGCCCTTGGGTGTGCTATAGCCGATCACATCGCCGCCGCATGGCTGCTGCAAGAACTTATCCGCAGCCGCTTCATATTCGTCTTCTGTCGGGAATCCGAACTCAGCGCCATGTTTGGTGAAATGAACGGTTTTCTTTTCGGGGTCTGCAAATCCTTTGCACGAAGCATTTTCACCTTCAGGAGATACCGCAGGCCCGCTTTCGCCGGAGCCAGAGCTACCGCCCTCGCTCTCCGCGAACTGCCCGTTTTCATCCCGGGGATGGTCGGCTTCGTTGAAGTCCATCCTATCTCTCATCTTAGCATTTTGTGCATCCGATGTCAAACCGGGATTTGACGATAAAACGTCGAGCAGCGTGGTGATGCTCTGGGCAAACGGTGGGAACAGACGTTCCGGATTCTGAGTGGACAGCTCGGCCACCTTTTCGGCGGTGATGAACCCCGGAGAGGTCATCTCGCCATCAGCGCACCGGATGCTACCGTCAAAATCCGTGCAGAGGAACACATGGGACGGGCAGTACGGCGGTTTCAGGTCGCTCAGGAAGGCTACCGGCATGAGGTCTTTCGGCGTGATGCCGAACTCCTCCTGCGTTTCGCGGATGGCGGCATCTTCCGGGGACTCCCCCGCCTCGATATGACCACCCGGTCCGCCAACAGAGCCGCCCTTCAGGCGAGTGCCACAGAGAAACCGGCCATCCTGCACAACGAGAACGCCGACACCACGGTCAGTGTCGGCGGCATCGGCATTGGTGGTCGGCGGAGTGGCCGTAGGTGCTACGGTAGTGCTCTGTTCCTCGCCGCCCGGAGCCTGCCCCTGCTCAATGTTCTTCTGGGCGGCTTCCACGTCGCTCATGGTGCTCGGCTCAGTTCCCAGCAACGACTGCAACAGATCATCCTCGTCATCCTCGGAGATGATGTCTTCAACATCAAACTCCTCATCGGACGCAAGGCGGCGGCGCACCTCGGTGGGGTCGAGCGCCTGCATATCGACGTATGCCTGCGCAGTCTGGGCTTTGACCAGTGCGGTCTGGGCCTTAGTCTGGTCAACCGTGGCCTGTTCCGTATCACTCAGGCTCCACAGCGGGTTGAACTCCAGCTTATAGTCGGGTTCCTCCGTCACGTCACCAGAGGCGATGCCCGCCCGGAACACAATGTCCAGCAGTGTGCGGAGGTTACGCTTCAGCATCAAGCGCTGAATCTTCTCCACAAAGTTGTAATAGCTCTCGAAGTCACTGTCGCCGGTGGCGTTCATGCCGGCCGGTGAACGGCCAAACAGAATCGTCTGGGGGATGTTCGTCAGCGCGGACAGCATATTGCAGGTCGCGTCGATGACATCCTTGACACCGGAAAACTGGAACGTCTTGAAGTCGTACTGCTCTCCCTCGGAGTCAATGGCGATGCTGTTCAGCAGACCACGGGAAGTGTCTACAAGCTGTAGGCGCTTCAACACTTGGTTCTCGCCGTCATCCGTGGTCAGCAGAGAAGCAAGACCCTTCATGCTGTAGATAGCCTGCACGCTCCGCTCCAGCAGCTTCACGCTGTCGGTGTGGGCTGTTACGGTTTCCCGCAGCGCCCGGCGAATGCGGACGTATTCAGGCATACCCCAAAACAGGTAGGTTGCATTGGAGGTCTGCTCCGGCAGAACGCCATTGCGGAACACCAGACAGCGGCTCTCATGAACCTTGAAGGAACCGTAGATGCTGGAAACATAGTAATATTCCGGCTGTCCGAACTTGGACACCCGGTTCCCAACGCCCTTCCCGCCGTAATCCTGCTGGTACAGGCTGGCGTAGTCGGGCTGCACGATGGAGCGCTCATAGACGCGCAGCTCATCAATGCTGCGGATATGTTCCCAGTCAACAGGCTCTTCCAGCCCGCGCCCATCGTCGATCAGCATGACGATAAGAGCGCCGCCGTAGAGTCGCGCCCACTTGATGGCGGTGGCGGCCTTCTCCTCCCATTCGAGATCATCCAGAGCATCTTCCACAAAGGCATTCACCTCATCGCTTTTCAGGTTCAGGTCGAAGCCATGTTTCAGCGCTTCCTCGGCAGGCGTATCAATGATTTTGGAGAACAGACCGTTGCCCTCATACAGCCCAGTGAGCTGCATATCAGGAATGACCGGCTCCCGCTCAAACTTGTACGCCTCGGAGTTATCCTGCTTGGTTCCGTACTTGTTCAGGAGGTTCACATAGCCATCCTCACGATGCGGACGCACAGCGCCGTTCTTTCGCCGCAGGATTTCGCGTCCCCGCTCATTTAAGCGCCGACGTTCGGCCTCATCTTCAGGTATGTGCATTGCGCTCCCTCCTTCCTGTTAAAACTCAATGCGTCCATCGGCCTCATTCCAGATACCGCTGGACACAACAACATCTGTCAGGGTGTTAAAGGTGACGTAGTACGGATTGCCGGTAACATCGGCGCTGAGAATCAGCTCCAGCAGCTTCACGCGGGCCAGCAGATCATTGATGTTGGACTCATGACCGTTGAGCAGTTCCTTCAGCATTGTCCAGAACAGCAAGAGGTTCCCGCTTCCCAGATACTTTTCGGCGGGCGAAATCATGCTGCTGTAGATGCTCTTGATGACGCTATCATCAGCCTTTTCCACTGTTTTCTGCTGAACATAGCCTGTGAGATCGACCTCGGCAGAGCCAACGATCTCAAAGATGCCGTGGATGAGCTTGTACGCTCTGTACTGCTTCCCAGCTTCACTGTTGTTCTTACGAAGGAAATAAATGGTGTCAGCGTTGGCCTCACTGGGCGCAGGGAGAGCATCGACAGGGACGGCTTTCAGATGCCCGGCCCCGTTGACCTTTTCCTGAACTTCATCCGCCGTAGCATAGCCGGAGTCGTTCTCCAGCGCAGAGGTCTTGGTCGGAACCTCGATGTTCACGACTTTGTTGTCAGGAGGGATAGCCTGCCCATTCCTCTGGACGCTAACGATGACGTTTTCTTCCGCATTGGCAGGAGCATGAGCCGACTGTACATGATCTTCGCAGGTCTTCAGTGAATCGTTGATGTCCTTGATGATGTCTTCCATCGCAGAAGACAACGCTGCAATCTGTTCTGCCGTGTAACCCTTTGCCTTCAGAGAAGCAAGCCTAAGCGCTTCAAGCGTGTTGAGTTTGTCGCTCATGTTCGCTTTCCTTTCCAAAAACAACAGCGGCAGGAGTCCATTCCCCTGCCGCTGCATTCTTACTTATGGGTTATCAGGCGGTTGCGCCAAAGACCTCGGCCAGCATCTCAGTGACCTCAGCGTCGGTGGCGATGGTAACGACCGCGGTCTCCACGCCATTGATCTTAATATTGCCTTCGGTGGTGCTGGCCTCGACCTTGGTAGCGCCCTCAGCAATACCTTCAACCTTGGTGGAGGTGGCGTCCCACTTTTCCTTATCGCCGGTAGCGATCTTGTCCAGCTCGGCCGCATTGGCGTGAGAGTGCTTCTTGCTGACGGCATCCTTGATGTTGGCGTTGGTCTGGTCGTAGGTGTCCAGCAGTGCCTTGTTAGCGTGCTCATGGGCCTTGTTCAGGGCGGTCTGCACCTCGGTCTCCAGCTTTGCCTTAGTGATTGCGCCGTCGGTGATAGATGCGGTGACCTTATGAGTCTGCTCATCAATGGCGATGACAACCATATCACCCGCAGCAGAGCCGGAGGTAACGTACTCGATCAGGCCGCCGACATCAATGTACAGGGTGTCGTTGGTGGCATTTGCCAGAACCAGCTTGATATAAGTGCCTTTGGGCTGGCCGGTGGGGTTGGTCACAACAGAGCCAGACTTAACCACCATATCCTTCGGAATGTTGATAGCCGCGCCAACGGCAACGCCATCCTTCATGAGCTGGTAGACAGCAGCATAGTCGCCGGACTTCTCAGACTTCTCCACAGTGTAGCCGGGAACCTTGATGTCCACAGCCTTATCCTCGATGTTCTGCACCACGCCGTTGACCTTAATGGTCTCCAGCACGTTGGCCTGTGCGCCAGCATCTTCCAGAGCCTTAACACGAGTAGTAACAGCGTCGCTCTCGGCCTTAGCTTTCTGTGCGAGCTGCTTCAGGTGCTTCAGGCGGGCCAGCTTTTCCTCATTGTATGCCATATCGTTATTCCTCCATATCTTTATCAGGCGTTACCGGTGGAAAATACTTCACTCAGCATTTCGCTCACCTCAGAATCGGTTGCGATGTCAACCGCCGCAGCGCCCAGCGGGGCGAGATCACCGGCGGCGTTCTGGATGGTGTACGAGGTGGCAACCCCGTCCACGACCACGGAGAGGACCTGACCGATGTAGGCGGTCGGGTTCGTCTTCGCATAGTTCTGCGCGTCAGCCATAGACGGCCACACGCAGGTAGGGTCAAGAGAAAAAGCGTCCTGACGCTTCATGCTCAGGGGGAACTCCATGTTGGAGTAGGTCTTTGCGGTATTGTTCACAGCCATGTTCAGTTCCTCCCCTCTTAGCCCAGCGTTACCTTGAGGACTGCGGCGTTGCCATAAGCAACGGCAGGCTCAAAGACCCAGACGTTATAGTCCTTCGCGGTATAGCCATTTGCGCCCTCAACAGGGACGGTGGACTTCACAAAGGTGCTGGTGACATCTGCGTTCATGGCGGTTTCATTGATGACCTTGGTGACGCCCTTTGCGGTAGCAATGCAGGCGATGACGACACGCTGCGTACCGGCAGGAACATTCAGGGTCAGCGTACCGGCGGCGTATGCCTTGCCGGTTTTACCCAGTGCGCGGATGGCCGCACTGTCCAGAGCAGGCTTGCCGGTAGACGTACCATAAAACACATTACGGAACGGGGTGTAGGCTCCGGTGTCCTTGGTCTTAGTGCCGGCCGCAATGGCTACGACAGGGCTGGATGCCACGCCGAGGTTGTCCTTTGCGGTCATACCTGCGCCGTGGGTGGCGGTGACGCGGTACTTCAGGCTGGACACGGCATTATCGCCGCCTGCATCGCCGATGATGAAGCCCGCGCCGCCGTTGTTATCAGAGCCAGCGGTCAGGGATGCAGCGGCCACAGACACGACCTGCGCAGTGGCCGCATTGGTAATGCGATCGACCTTCCAGTTGGTAGCGGTAACGCCGGTGGCCGGGCCGTACTGATAGGAGCCTGCATTCAGGGATGCAGCAGAGTAGGCCGCAGAAGCTACCTTAGTGCCGGCCTCAACAGCACCAGCACCGGTCAGCGTGAACGTGCCGATGGACGGCTGGGCGGTGATGCTGGGCTGGAGCCGCTTGCTGAAAATCTCGGTCAGGGCATCCATGACGCTCTTGCCTTTGGTGGAGAAAGTAGCCGTGCCGTTCTGGCTCTTGGTCAGGTTGCCGACCTGCGTATAGCCACCGGCCAGCGTGATGTTCTCGCGCAGGATGACCTTATCGGCATCGACATTGCCGGTCATCGCCACCCACGCCTTGCCGTCGTAGAAGTAGGCGGACCTCTCGTAGGTAGAGTTGCCAACGGTGGTCGTGACCACGAAGACATCGCCCTTCTTGACGGCCACGTCGGTGTGCGCCTTGAAATACGCGGCGATAACCGAATCATCGGATGCAGACAGGTCTTCCTTCGTGCCTGCATACACCGTGCCGCCAATGCCGCCAGAAACGGCATTCAGCTGTTCGATGGTCGCGTAGTTGCTCAGGTCAACGGTGGTATCATCCAGACGGACGACTTCCTCACCGACCTTAGCGTAAATGTCGTAGTACCCGGTGGCAGCATTCATCACCAGATACAGCACATTATCCTGCGCCTCATCGTTGGAAGGAACCTTCTCAACTTTCTCGAAGCGTGCATGAGCAGACTTTGCAATGGCGGTGGCGATGGCGCTGTTGATTGCCTCGGTCGTCATACTGTCTGCTGCATCCATCTTTCCGTCAATAACGGACTTCAGAGCAGCCGAGAGGTCAGCTTCCGAAATTTCACTCTTCTTGGCGAGGGAGCCAAGCTCGGATGCCAGCGTGTACTTCGCCAGCTCCTGCTTCACTCTCTCCGCCTGCGCCTGCAACTGAGCGAGGGTTACAAGCTTACTTGCGGATACGGGCATTTGCATACCTCCAAAATTATATTTCACAGCAGTTTAAGCGCTGCTATGACGAATTAAGGCCCTCTTTCGAGGGCGAGAGGACATCAGCCAAATACTTTGTTGAGCATATCGGCTACGTCCTTATCGGTAGCAATATCGTCCTCGCTGACGTTCTTGTCATTGGAGTCCGAGCCACCGGGGTCTGGTTTGGGAGCTTCCGGTTTGCCAAACACAGTGTCCAGCATATCTTCGACTTCTTCGTCCTTTGCGACTTTCCCGTCGGCGACCTGACCTTGTGCCAAATATCGCAGCAGGTCACAATCGCCGCCATCGCCGCACTTCTGAACGGTGATAGCCTGCATGATGTCCCACTTCTGCGTAGTTTTCTTCCGGCCGTCCAGCCCGAAACCGACCACGGAAACGTAGAGCTTGCCGGGCTTCAGCACATCCTTCGGGATGTAGAACGCCTCATCGGCAAACTGCACCGGGACGGACTTGGGACAAGCGCTGCTCGTGAAGACGACGATCTTGTCCAGTTCATCCCACGAGCTGTCAAATTTGAACGCGGCCTGCACAATGTCTACGCTGCCTGCGACAAGCTGGCCTTTCAGGTCATGGGTGATTTTCTGGTCATTGACCGAGAAAATAATCAGCATTGCATTCACCTCTTTTCTTACGTTATCAGCGAACGAATATCAAACGTATTGTCGTTGTAATAGGCGTTTGCCTGCGAATAGCAGTCAACTTGGTCATCGTGCGCACCGCTTGGGAACGCCGCCATTTCTTCCACAAAGTCCATCACCCATGGGCAGGCAGATGCCGCTGGGATGTAGACGTTCCCAGCTTCAGCCACAGCGGTGGTCGCATGGGCGCGGACCACCTTGCCGCCAAACGGCTCCACAGGGATGATGCCGGGGATTTCTTTCTTCAGAACGTCGATTACTGCCGTGCCGTTGGCCTTGTCCTCGACCAGCTTTCTTGTGGTCTGGGGCCACTTGGAGGAAAGCCCGCGCATGGCATCCAGCGTTTCCGTGAAGCTCATGCGGCCACGCACCTGATCGAGCAGATAGCGGTCTGCGCCTTTCCTTGCCCAGACCTGTCCGACAACGAAGTCCGAGCCGTCCTTGTCCTTGAAGGTGCAGTCCCACGACTGGATGAAGTCATGCAGGCCGGACGGCAGCGCCGCCCAGCGTTTCCACCACTCTCTCTTGAACATACCGCCGGAGCTTGGTGTGGGGGTCTGCATATACAGAGAAGACCATGCGTATGTACCGACGGTCTCTTTCTGTTGTGCAGCCCATGCTTCGTCGTAGCCGCCCGCAGGCCACAGCGCCTCGCCTAGCTCACGGCCCAGAGGGTCGGTAGCAGGGTCTTCGCAAACGGCCGGGAGCGAGATAATGTCCCAGTCCTCAACCTTGCCGTACTCCGGGTTCAGGAGCCGGGCGGCAAGGTCATCTTCGTGCCAGCGGGTAAGGATGATGATAACAGCGCCGCCTGCGTGCAGTCGGGTACTCACCGTAGACTGGTACTCGTCCCACAGCTTATCGCGGTAGGTGGCAGATTCAGCCTCGGCGCGGTTCTTGATGGGGTCATCGACGATAAGCAGGTCTGCGCCATAGCCGGTGATGGAGCCGCCGATACCAACGGAGATCATGCCGCCCATGCCGTTGTCGAGGTTCCAGTTCGTTTTGGTGGCCTGCACTTGGGAGATGGTATGCCCAAACAGCGCAGGACCGAACTCCTCGACCTTATCGCGGTTCCGCTTGCCAAATTGTTGAGCAAGGTCGCCGCTGTAGCTGATCTCGATGACCCGCTTTTCAGGGTTCTTGCCCAGATAGAACGAGGGGAAGGTTTCGGTCACGGTCATGGACTTGCCGTGGCGCGGCGGCATGAATATCATCAGCCGCTTGGTCTTTCCCTCCATGATGCTTTCCAGCTTCTCACACACGAGGTCAAGGTGTCTGGCTCTTTTCCACCTGCCCATGTGGACGTACTGGACATAATCGGCGTAGTGCCGTTTCGCCAGCGCAATCCGGGCATTGGAGCCGAGGTACTTGCGCTTGGCAGGCGAAACATTATTCTGCGTCGCCATCAAGGCCCTCGTCCATTTGAGCCAGACGGCGGAGTTCATCATCCGTCAGGTTATCGAACGGGGATGTCTGAACAGCTCCGTCAAGCGTAACCTTCTGGGTCTGGGAGAACTCATCCCGGCATCGGTTGTTGAGCCAGTACATCTGCGCCATCGTATCGGGGACGGCTTTCTTAGTGAGCGTTCGGACCCGCACCGGCTTCTGTTCGCCCGTCCGGGGGTCTACGTCGATGACGCTTTCCTTTTCCTGATACTCGAAGCCTACGGCACGTTCATACAGCGACCGCTTCACCTTTGCATCGGCGACTTCCTTCCCGTGCTGGCAGGCTTCATTGAACGACGGGTACGTCTGCCGCCAGCGGATGATGGTCCTACGCGAAACATGGAAGGCATCAGCAATGTCCTGATCTGTTGCACCCTTGATAGCAAGCGACCATGCCCAGTCATCGTGGTACGCCGGATTGTACTTTAGAGGCGTAGGCATTTGCTATCACCTACTTCCCTGCCAGATAATCCGCAGCCCAGTATTCAAGGGCCTGCCACTTGTTCTTCGGGCCGATCTCGCCCTCCTTGACCATCTTGTCAAGAGCCTGTGCGATGGTGTCGGCGGCTTCCTTCGGGATAGCCGGAGAACCAAACAGGTTCGGGAGCTGCACCCACTCCTGACTCTCGTCGAAGTGCAGGTCCTCGAACAGGGATTCCGTGGCCTTAATCATCGCATGGATGGCAGCGCCGGTGTTCTTGACATTGGCGAACTGCTGATACTTCGTGATAGTTTCGATGAACTCCTCATGCTGGTCAATATCTGCAACGCCCAGCATATCGGGGCTGAGGGACCCCAGAACCTTCACAAGCTGGTCCAGATCACGGAGCTGGTGCGGCAGGAAGGTGAATGTGACGTTCTTCCAGTCGAACTCCACCTTCGGGGACAGCAGCTTCTCAAGCTCGGCCATAGGCTCGCCGATGATGTCCTTGCCGATGTAGCTTTCCAGCATATCATCAACATCGTCGATCATCTTGGCGATTTCCTTCAGGGTGGACTGGTCATCAAAGCCGCTGATGGCGTTGTGGGCCAACTGCTTTGCAGCCACCTGAGAACGCCGCAGACCGGTGGTGTCAAGGATGACGAAAAGCTCAGTCAGAACACCGCTGTCCTTTGCAGAACGGATGCGGTGGTGGCCGGAGATAATCTCGATTTTGCCGTCGATGAGTGCGCAGAACGGGAGGCTTTCAAGCTGGCCCCGCTTTTTGATGTTGTCGGTGAGCTGCTTCTGCATCTCGGTCTTCATAATGCGAGCGTTGATGTCCTGCTCACGGAAGTCGGTCAGCTTTACTTTGGCAATGACCAGACCGGAACCCATGTCGGCGACCGTTTCATACTTTACGGCTGCGCTGCTGACTTGGTTTTCTCGCGCTGTTTCTGCCATCGTTCTTCCCTCCCTAACCATTCATTCAATGCCTGTTTGGCGTTTCTATCGTACAAGGGCGACTCGTATGTGAGCCGGTAGCCCATCTTCTTATCCGGGACTTTCTTGGTCAACTCCATCAGCCCCCGCATTTCCTTGGCCTCCGGGTACTTGGTCATCTGCACCGTCTTGAGGGACTTGGCCTTTTCCTTCTCCAAATCCGTGCAGATATTCATAATCAGCGGCCTGTTCTGTGCCAGCATGGTCAGAAGCCGCCCCAGCCGGTAGGTCTTATGGGGAACGGTCATGCCGTACATGAGGAACACAGCATCGGAAACCTGCGTACCGAAGGCACCCATCGTGAGTGCCGACTTATCCAGCCCGAACACGCCTGCCAGTTTTCCGTCGATGAGGACGGCCATGTTGATAGGCGCAGACGAACCGACAAAGTTGTGCGTCCAGAGCTTTCTGTAATACTGAGCGGCGGTGCGCTCGATCTGGGTAATCTGAATCTTGCTCTTGCGGGTGATTTCATAATCACGCGGCAGGATGCTGCAATCCAGCGGCTCCAGCTTGCCCTCGTTCGGGCGGGTAATCATTTTACCCTCGGCAAGCATGGTCGCCTCATCCGGGCGGTTGGTAGTCAGGTACACGTTGATGCCGTCACGCACACCATACCGAGCAAAGACAGGATGCCCGGCAGTGAGGCCCGGGGCGTTCTCCTCGTAGCACATCAGAAGGCACTTGGCATCGTTCATCTTGTCGTACAGATCGTTCAGCCCGGTCTTTGGGTCAAAGATGCCGTACTCAGGTTCTTTCCACGTCATGCGCCCGCCGGTGTCATACCACTTCTCGAATCCAGCGGCATAGGTGGGCGGATTGGCAACCACAAGGCAGTGGGGGTCATCATAGCACGTTTCAAGGTGCTTCCACATATCCAGCGGGCGGTAGCTCATCCCATGCAAGGACTGCTTGGCCCTGTCGAGCTGTGCGCGGATTTCCGCCAGATGCTCCTCCTTGCGGTATTCCAGATCGCGCATGATGCCGTAGAAGTATTCCTTCCCGGCGTTCTTCACAGTCCGCAGGTACAACTGCGCATAGAGCGCAACCGCAGGGTCAAGCAGCTCCTCATTCGTGAAGCCGTCCGCTCTGATTTCCAGCTCCTCAAGGGACTTGCCCGTGATGGCATATCCCATGATGGAGGTGAACATCGAAACGTCGCTGGCCTCGATCTCGCTGGGCTTGTACCCACACTGCGCCGCGATGTGCGACATGGCGAAAGCGCCGGCGCACGGCTCAACGAACCGGGTGTACCCCTGCTTGCGGGCGTTTTCAATCAGTGGCTTCAGGAACTTCTGCTCCTGAGCAACCAGAGTTCCGAGGAAGAACGCTCCGGGGTTCTGGAACTTTGCCATTCATATCACCGACCTTTCTTTCAAAATTGCCCCTCTGGTTTCGACTAGAGCAGTTGCTTTCCAGAGGGTGGGTTGTTTCCAAAGACGTGAACGTCTGGAAAGCCCTTGTTCGTAGGCATAAAAAATGGGAGCCATGCTGTTTCCAACATGACTCCCTATGGTTGGTCCGCCGAGCAGGGATTGAACCGTGCGACCCCCTGATTAAGAGAGCAAGCCGCCGGTTCGTCTCAATTCATGAAAGTTTCGAGTCATCGTTGCTTTTGAACAAGACGACGTGATTTTTCACCCGGCAATTTCTGCGCCCTTTGTCGAATTTTGCAGCGAAAAGCACCCTTTGCACGTTTTGAAACCGTGCAAAATCCGTGCAGAAACCGTGCACTTACTCTCTGACAAATAAAATCACCCTATCCCCCCACCGACTTGACGGCATTGGTTTGAGTGACCGAACATCAAAATTCAAAGAGTATAGTCAGAACCATTACGGTGTGTCCAATTTATATACCTCATCAAATTGCCGCTTTCGTGCTTCTGTTAGATGATGGCTCACAAGAATAAGCGTCAGTCTTGGGTTTTCCAATAAGCATTTCTCTATACGCTCCGCATTTTTTTCATCCAACGCACTTGTTCCTTCATCTATCAAAAGAATAGAACGATTATAAATCAATGCACGAGCAATCGCAATTCTTTGCTTTTGGCCTCCAGATATCTTATTCCCGTTTTCTCCAACAATCGTGTCCATCCCATTTGGCATAGAAGATATATCGTACTCAAGTGCACTATCTTTAACCGCTTTTTTGATTTGTTCTTCTGTAAATCTTCCTCCCAGCGTAATATTTTCTCTAATTGTTGTGTTAAATAAAAATACATTTTGGTCAACATAGCCTATCTGTTGTTGAATCTGTTCCGGTGCAACTATACGAATGTCCGTATCATCAAAGTAAATATTTCCTGTATAATCGGGAAGCCATCCTAGAAGAATCTTTAGAAAGGTAGACTTTCCACAACCTGAAGGACCTATAAGTGCATATTTTTTCCCTTTTTCAAATACAAATGAAATATTTTTAAGAACCTTCTTCTCTCTATAATTAAAAGAAACATTTGTTACACTGATTTTCTTTTTGAAAGTAGAGAGTATTTTATTGGATTTATGTTCTCCGTCCGTGTTCAAATTTGAAAGTTTTTCAAAATATGGTCTTGCCGCAATCAAAGAAAGACGAGTATTTGAAATTCCAGACAGTCCATTTGAAACGCCCCCTATCAAATTTGTTCCACTTGCTAAAACACCTAGCATTACTTTTCCTTGCATAACAAGAAGCACAATCAAAAGCATTGATACAACTTGCAGTGTAACATTAACAAATCCAACAATTCCCTCCGTATCTGCTTTAGTAGCATTTAGGATATAGTTCGGTCGTTCAATATTATCACTTATGCTTTCGCTCTTTCCTAAAAATCTCTCACCTCTTCCAAAAGTCTTCAGGGTATCCATTCCGAGAAAAAGATCTTTTAATTGGCTAATGGCAACAGACTGTTCTTGAGAGCAGTTTTTCCCAAGTTTTTCTATTTTTTTATGGAACAGATTTGGAATACTCCACATTAAAAAAGCTGATAGCAATGCAAAAAGTACAAGTGACCAATGTAGAAAAGCCAAGCTTATAATACTTACAATCACCTGCGTTACACGGCCAACACCAGAAAAAAATGGGATCCATGCCAGTTGTTCTATTTGTTTAATATCATTTGTCACCCACGATAGATATTCTCCGATATCATTCTTATGATATTGCTTATAATTTTGTCGCAAAATAGAATCATAAATATTCTTGCGCACATCGTTGTTCAAAGCCCAAATTGCTTTTGCCTGTATACGATCCGCTAAAACAGAAAACAAAAGATATAATCCCCATCCAAAAATATCAATGCAGCACCAAAATAAAACCAAATTAAAATTCATTTGCGCTGCAGAGTCGAATATCTTCATCAATAGGAATTGAATACACGCATTCATCGTAAATGATAGGGCTTGAAACACACAGACTATTATGCAAAGAAATTTTTGTTTTTTCAAATAGTAATCCATACATTCAATCCATTATTTCATCTTTCAACTATTATTCACTTATACCTAATTTTCGTTAAGACTTGTTCGGATAAAATGTTTTACACACATACTTCTCACACATATTGTCAACCACAGCACCTTTTTTACAACTAATATTCAAACAGTTAAGCACTCTATTGCAACCATAACATTTTTGATGAATCTGTCCCTCTGTCCATGCTTTTGATTTTTTTGGGTCAATTATAATACCCTCCATAGCATCAATTCTTCCAATATGATTTTCTGGCGCATTCAACGAAATTGTACATTTGTCAATCATACCATTTGCGCGAAAAACGAATCCGTACGGGAAAGATGCATAGCAAATATCCGAAAACAAGTCATTCGGCTGCTCATATAATGTTAGCCCAATTTTCTTAATATACGCTTGATGTGCATACTTCAACTGCTTTCTATTTTTGCCTTCTAATATTGGCATTGAGCCCACTAGTGTTCCACCCCAGTCAGATACAAGTGCAACGAGAATTGAAAATCTTTTGTCTTTCGCAAACAGCGATGAAAGATAATCATACCATGAAAAATCTTGGTCCCCATCTAAAATATTATGTCGTATAATAATATTATACTCGTACTCAGAAGAAAGGGTCGATATTTTTCTAAGATTATCAATTATTCTCTCAAGCGTTCGTATTCCAGAAATATGCGGTCGAGTCTCGTTATGACTCCATCCATCTAATGTTATTTGAAAAGATCGTATCCCCACTTCATAAAATTTAATAAACGTTTCTATGTTTAGCAAATATCCATTAGTTGTCATTGTCGCTGCATAATTAAATTTTCGAACAGTCTGCAATTCTTTTACGCATGATGAAATATCCAGTATAATGTTTTCACATAGAGTGGGTTCTCCTCCGAACCAACTTATTTGAAGATTATCAAATTTATCAATCATATTTTGAATATATTTTTTGATTTGTTCCACAATATCTGATGTCATAGTTATATTCTCGTGTGGTTCATAGCAATATGGACATCTAAAGTTGCAAGCTTCTGTTGGCATAATCGTTAGAAGGAGGCTCTTATTCATTCTTTCTTTAAGACTACACACGATTTTATCTATTTCTTGTCTTGTCTGCAACATCTCTTGTTCATATAGTAACCTTGTGAGATCCGTCGAAATATCATCACATCCTCCTGCTTTTACAATATCATCAAATTCCTGTCGAATCAAAAAATCAGTCAATTTAATCTTATTTTTCAACAGGTTTGATGTTACCAATGTCCTTTCGCCATTTCTTTCAATTTCAACATATCCAGGAATTATATATTTCATATTATCTTCCTTTTTGATTATAAAATATAGGAGACTTTAGATTGTTCCAAAGTCTCCTATATCTCATTATTACTGATTAGCAACCACAGCCAGCACCGCCGTTAGTATTGAATGCACTCGGATGTGCATTTTCCAACACAGTTTCCAGCTCTCTCTTTTCAGAGATAACCTCCATACTATTCACCTCCTTTCACACAAAGCCTTTGTTGCTACTGCGATTTTTATTTAGGTTAGTTTCATCATTTTTGAAGCATCCGAGTTGCTTTTCTGATTCAACTTAGAACATATTCTTAAGTTAATTAGTACAGCTCTGTAGTAATTTGATTACCAGAAATTGAAGCTCTCACGCCACCACTTTTCGTCCAAAGTGTAACAACCGGATTGTCAAAATATGTGAATTTCGCATATCCCTCAACAATTGCAGGAAGAACAGGCGACTCCATCTGTCTGACAACATTAATTTTGGCATCTTCATACGATGTCATAATTCCAGTTATCGCAAGCCCCCATGTCCGTTTAATTTTTGTGTAAAGACCAGCTTTTTCCAATTCAATCCAATATTCCATTGTTGCCAGTCCATTTGTTCCGGTAATCTTCCATACTCCAGATAGTGCTCGGCCAGTATTGATAGGTTCAGCAGTAATCTTTGCAATCGAACCATCTGGCAACTTCACTGATTCTTCATGCTTGACACGATCGTTAAGATCAAAGGACATCGAAACAGTCGGTGGTTTTGTTGCCACCTCTTGTGCAGCCGAAGCACAAACGGCCGAAAGTGAAAAGATCAAAACAACTGCCATGCAAAGCGAAATCAATCTTTTCTTCAACGTCATTTCGAGTCATCTCCTTTTATTTTAATATAGAATTCGACAGCATATCGGATAAGGTATTTTGCAAGTGCAAGAAAAGTTATCGCCACGATTGCTACTATCAACACAATCGTCAAGATTTCCGGTGCGCTAAATTTCATAAATACACCTCAACTAACGCTCAACTTGTTGCCACGGAAATGTCTGCATTGGAATCGCCTCCGCTCTTTTGATAGCATCAAATCACAAAAAATAGATGTCGTCCACAATTTTGTAACAAGATGGAGAAAACTTGTAACAAAACAGGATTCGCATAAAATAATAGTCCCCTGATGCTAGACCCACAGCATCAGGGGACATACTAAAGTAAAATTTATCCGAAAGCTTTTATGATATCATGAAGAATCTCCATTTGTTGTGGAGAAAGATCATTTCCTTGTTGGCTTGGTGCCAAGAGTTCATCCCGAAGCCTTACCAATGTTTTCTTTTGTTCTTCCGTCAATCCCGAAAGAGACAGTAGCTCTGGTGCATCCAGTCCGAGGAGTTCATCTGTTGAAACGCTGAACAAGGACGAAACACTTGCAAGAACATCCAGCGGAATGGCGTGTGCATCACTTTCATATCCACTGACTGTAGATACAGCCTTATTTAACTGTTTAGCCAGATCCGCTTGCGTCCATCCGCGATTTTCTCTCAGTTTCTTTAGCTTTTCTCCCAAATAATGCTCCATTCGTGCACACTCCCATCTTATATAGAGTGTACTATTTGAAATTTCAATATAATCGTATTATACTATATAAAACATTCGATTATGTTGAAATTCGATTGACTTATGAGGTGCAGGGCAGTATGTTGTGTGATAAAAAGCAATCCCATGTACAATGGAGGGATTTCAAAATGAATGTCTTAGTCTGTGACGATGATCGGCAGGTCGTTGATTCTGTTATTGAATCGCTCAAACATCAAATTGAAGAAACGAACACAGCATCAAAGTTTTATGGTTTTTCGCAGCCAAGTCAAGTAAATCTTTCTCTTCCATATGATATTGCGCTTTTGGATATTGATATGGGAGAAATCAACGGGATTGATTTTGCCAGAAAGTTGCGAGCAGAAAATGGAAATATTGTAATCATATTTATCACAAATTTCATTCAATATGCTCCAGAGGGTTTTGAAGTTCAAGCTTTTCGTTATCTACTAAAAGCCGATCTCTCCATTAAGCTTCCTTCTTACTTTGATTCAGCCGTCCAAGAGGTACTTCGACGGAAACAGCTTGTCACAATTTCAATAAACTCCGAGATCATTGATGTACCTGTGAATGATATTTTATACCTAGAATCCCATCGAAGGACCATTATTATGCACTTATTGGACGAGAATCGTCAAGCATACCAATTCTATGGTAACATAACTGAGTTGTCAGAAAAAATTGAACCGCTTGGATTTCTTCGTATTCAAAAAAGTTATCTAGTCAATATGCATTATATTGAGCTTTTCCAATATAACAGGGTTCAAATGCGTGGTGGTCTTTGTTTAACTCCAAGTGAAAAAAATTACAGTGAACTAAAGCAAAAGTATTTGCAGTGGCGAGGTAAAAGCAGATGGACACTTTAGTTAGTTTAGCTTATACAATCATCGATTCAATTTGTATATGCCTATTTTTAGATGCTTTCGCTTCACATCGCTGGAAAGGTTACAGGTTCTTCATCGGTGTAATACTACAGACCATTTTAATGTTCTCATTCGTCGAATTCAGTGTTATTATATTAAATCGGAACCAAATTGCCAAAGTTCTTTTGATTATACTGTCCTGTTTTATTACCACTCGAATCCTATACAAAAATATTTCAAACATATTATTATGCTTTCTTGTCATCGCAGAGTACCTCTTGACTTACAGCCTTTCCTTTGCCATCGGGCTACTTGCGACCTTTATCTGTGGAGTAGATGTTCAAGTATTTCAATCCGATAGAATTTTGGTATTGATATATAGTATTATTTACTACTCCTCTGAATTTTTTCTTTTTGTATTATTTCGAAAAGTAATGATCCAGCATATGTCCAACAAATCAACGGATCATGTACACAACTCACAGCTAATCCTATATTTTTTATTTCCATGTGCGTCATTTGTCATGCTTATGATCTTGCTCTACGTCACAAGTGGTCACGATATTAATAAAATTATTTCGGCAGGCTGTTGTATTCTGATTTCAATTTCAGATATTGCAATTCTCTTTTTATTGGAACGAATGGAATGTACTGCCTTAGAAAGAGAACAATTGTTGACGCTCAACCAGCAGATTCAATTGCAATCAAAGAGCATGGCTTCAGCAAGCGAGCTTTATTCTGCTCAACGGAAAAAAGTGCATGATTTTCGAGCACACCTAAATGTTCTTAGTCGCCTAATGAAAAGTCAAGACTATGCTGCAGCTGAGGAATATCTTGAAAAAATCACCGAGCAGCAAACTGACCGTCTCTTTCTTGTCAACACACATCATGCAATTTTAGATGCCCTTTTTAATACAAAGGCGGCTGAAGCAACCAGAAAAAAGATAAATATCGATTTTGAAGTAAATGATCTATCAAAACTTCCATTTGATGCTTCTGATATGGTAGTACTCCTGTCGAATCTCTTAGACAATGCCATAGAAGCGTGTCAACAGTATGAAAAAGAAGACAAGACGATTCATGTTACGGCAATTACACAGCAAGCCTTTTTCATTTCCATCCGAAACACATCAAAGCCCGTGGTGATCCTGAACGATTCTATTCCAACAACAAAGCCAGAACCGCAATTGCATGGTTTTGGGCTTGTCAATATACATCTAATCCTTGAAAAATATCATGGAGAGCATACCATGTTCTATGAGAATGGATGGTTTCAATTCACTGCTGACATACCTTTCACTCCGATTTCGTGACAAAAAAAGTCCATTTCGTTACATTATTGTAGAAATTTCAAACCAAAACGTGTATTCTTTTATTCAAGAAAATCTTCCGGATGAGGATTACAGTAATGCACAACTTTTCAATGCTGTTGACGCAAAAATGTCTGTCGATGGGGTTGATTGACAAATCTTATTCTGAATGGCTATCATATAGTATCGAAAAACGCGCGACGACTTTATTAACTTGGTTCGTGCTATGTTTGGTTGGCTTTTTCGGCTTCGGTTGGAAGCTAACCCTATCCTTTTCGATATTTTTTCTCTTAATTCGGAAATACACAAATGGTTATCATGCTGCCACCTATAGCCAATGCTTGTTTCTTTCTATTTTAATGGAAATCATTATTTTTACTTTTGTTTCCAGCATTTTCCATTTCAAATGGGCACTTTCTCTCATACTCGCAGTTTCTAGTATTTTAATCTGGTGCATCGCACCAGTAAACACCGCCAGTATTCATTGGTCTGAATGTGAACTTAAAATTGTAAAAACAGCTGTACGTTGGTTGCTATTTATTCTAAATGCTTTGGCAATTTTATTGATAAAGTTACAAATAGCGCCTTCAATACTGCAAGGTTTGTCCGCAGCATTAGCTGCTGATGCCATAACACTATTCATATCAAGCTGTCAAAAATTGAAAGGAGGGCGCACAAATGAAAATTCAAGTCAAGGAATTCGTCAAAAAGAAAATTGAAGTTCTGGTAAAGAGGGATATACAAGAGTGGCCACCAGCTTGTACAGGATGGTTGTACCAACCGCAACGTCCCCGTGTATCTGAGAAACATCCGCAAGAAAAGCTCCAATAATTTCCATTCTCCAAAATGGCATAGTCGCGTTTCTGTTCCTATACGAAAGCCATTACAGCGATTCACAGCATTGTGGCAACGACCAACGCAAACAAAATGAGGCATCCGATTTAAGCGTCGGGTGCCTCTTGTCTTTGTGACAATGCGTTTTCTCTCTAGGTGGTTATAAAAGAGTCCCATCGTCTGCCAAAGAGTGACGGGGTTCTGAGAGCGGATTCGGAATGAGATCATGGGGATGTACAGACATGAATCAGAGCTTCTTCCTCCGGAAGAATGCTTTTTTCAAATCGATCTGAATAGCGTGTAAGCCGTTCGCAAAATTTAATGTGTGCCGTGTGATAAAAATTTCTGAGGATAAAATCCATGAATTGAAAAGGAGAAACGGCAGAGGAAACGGGAATGCGGCAATTCTCATATTGCCCCAATGTCAAATGCGACTTTGGATGTTCCACGGGAATGAATGCATCGCCTGAATCAAAATCGAACCTTAGCGGAACGGTAACGACTCTCCGATCTAAGATGTCAAGATACATTTCGTCCTTCGAATACAGCTCCGGCTCATTCTGAAAAACCTCTAAATCCGGAGCAGGGAAAAAAGACAGTCGATGCGACACTAACTCATTGCCTTGAAAGCGATACAAGAGACTAATTAGAGCACCATCGATCATTTTGATGTTGTAATTTCTTTTTTTCACTAGCTCAGAATACATTTCACGATAGGGAACATTCTTCAGAAAAATAGAATTGTCCGAAGAACTGACTCCAATCTCGCTGATATTCCCGGTGTACGATTTCATCGAAGGAAAATTCTGTTTATCGCAGATGCCGACCGCAATCACATCGGTGGTTAGACAGTTAATCTGATTGAAAATATTTATGGGTCTCAATCGTTATTCCTCCTTACCTTTAAGAAGGGACATGAGACGATTCACAGTGTCTTTTCCTAGATCTTCAAGATAGATGTCACCGCTTTCCAGCTCCTGGATCAGGCTTGCAACATTCCCTTTGCTCTTTTTGATCTTTTGTTTTTCGGCTTCACTCATATCGCGATTCACGATATTCATATGATCCCGCTGAGCCTTCGTCGGATAAATAAAATCCAACGTGAAGCGATGATCTTTCACCTTTTCATACTCGGCAATCAGCCCTTCCATTCCGGAGCCGACTCCTAATACTCTTACCCATGCCTTGCTTCGTGTGATTGCGGTAAACAGCTGATTGCGAAGTTTTGCCAAGTCAAAAAATGAGCCAAAACACGCTTCAGCATTGACGATATAAACCATCGCCGCTTCGTTTCCCTTTGCCCGATAAATTCCTGTAAAGGCAACCGAAGCATTATCCTCGTCAAAGAAGATATCGGGTGCGGTGTCTACACCAGCTGTGTGAGACTGAATGCCCTTTTGATATAAAAGTGCCCGAATAGGCGCAACGTTTGATTTGGTCGTGACGGGGTCCGGATTGATTACAATGATATCGTCCGGCCGCAGTTCGTCCTCCGTAAGGTTCGTTTGAATCTCATTTGCAACCCATTGATCCTGCTCTTCTTTAGAATCGAACTGCTTGAACATTATCAAATCATCGATGTCAGAGTGGCTCTCGAGAAACTCCGGGCTGCTTTTGCTTGTGCGCTCCAGAATAACGTGTTTTCCGTCCTCAAGGGAACCGGCTGCTACATGATAGCCAATCTCTTCCCACAACGAACTCTGGTCAAACATCTGGACAAGGCCGGGGCCTTCCCCTCCAACAGGCTTTCGGTAGATTCCGAACCCCAATGCATGGGCCGTAACCAGAGCAGGTCTGGAGTTTCTGTAGCACTTTTCCAGAATGATGTCCTGCTTTGGCTGACCATCTTCCGATGACCGAAACGTTACGTTTGGTACGCCGTGCTCGTCAACGCCAAAGATTTCTTCCGGTGAAGGGAGAGACTGTAACCGAAGATTCTGCAGTTCATCATATGCATAAACCAACCGTTTGGGTTCCCGCAGCATTTCATAACATAGCTTTAAAAATGCCGGAGAAAAATCCTGCGCTTCGTCTACCAGAACAACATCGTACAACGGCTTTGGGTCGGCTGCTTCTTCAAGTGCTTTTTTGCAGGCGGCACCAAATGGGTCAGTAGAACCAAAATGATTTTTGGCAGACAAAAAATCCAAGTATTCAAGATTGTTCGTTCCGCAAAAGATATAATACATACCGGTGCGTTCTCCGCCGCCAGGTGCGCCCCATGCATGAAGGATGTGCAGGTTATCCCAGTCCGGTTCCTCGCTGGTTTGTTCAATATAAAATGTGTTGATCAACTGCCGCAGTTGCCCTTTCAGAGAACGAGTGTTGAAAGTAACGGCAATTTTCCATTCGGGATGCTGTGCATGCAGGTAGGCTGCCTTCAGTGCCAGTACCACGGTTTTACCGGATCCGGCAAGACCGCGGATTCGCTGTACACCCTCTACGGTCTCGATTACTGCTCGACTTTGCTGGTTGTCTAGATTGGCGATGGAATCCTCTAACGCTTTTAGCTTTGAACCTCTGGATTCGGGCTTTGTAGTTTCCCGGCGCTTTTTTCCTTTTCGAATCGTAGAAATTGCCTGAAGCACAGACACCAGTGCTTCATAATACCCGCTATTATCCCAGCTCAACGTTTCGATTTGTGCCAGAAGATCTTTGTCGTCAAAGCAAAGAGGATAATCTTCATCACAGTTTCCTTTGCGCATGAGAGCAGGGGCATACGTGATGACGTTGATCTCAACGCATAGTTTTCTTTTGTTGACAAGTTGCCGGTATCCCCTGAGCTTTGCTTCAATTTTATTGGCGCAATCGTCCTGTGCTTCTTCATATCCATCGATGTTCTTCCCTTCGATAAGATTAAAGATGACCAAACCTTTGTCGGGAGAGACCCAAAGACTGTCGATCGGATAAGCACCATCTACGGTTCCGATGATCGGGTATCCGATATACAGATAGCCGTCCAGTTCATCGTGACGTTGAAAAAAGCTTTTCAGTAGGTCGCTGGATGTCGGCTTTTGGGTTGTGCCGGTAATAATTGTAACCAAAAGTCTCACTCCTTTTCCATGTTATCAAGTCTATCGTACATCTTATAGAGCTATTCGTCAAGGTCGGATTTGTGCATGATTGAGTACCGCTTTCCAACTTTTACAGCTGGCAGTAAAAAAGAGAACCGTCTTGCCTAAGGCCCTTAATACCAACTTTCACAATAAAATCCGACACAAAAAGCCGATTGGAAGCAACTATGTTTCCGATCGACTTTTTTCTTTTTTAGGCAGGTTTCTTTGCGTCCAGCTCTTTTACTTCCTCAATTGAAAGCCCCGCATACTTTGCCACTTTCTCATAGGGCAACCCGTCTTCCAACATCGTCAAAGCATTCTTGATCGAAGTTTCATGTGCGGTTTCATCTCTCATTTTTTCCATTGCTCTGCACATAGTTGCCACTCCTTTCGCATCCTGTTTGAAATACTGTACCCGATTTGCCAGAATGGGATAATACATTTTGCTGGAATCAGTACAGAAAAAGTCGTGCATCAGTTTTCCCAACGCTGTTTCGTCCTTGATTTGTGAGTTCACATAGATAATATGTGCCCGATCATCGAAAACCATTCCCGTTTCCTGAACGGTGCGTTCAATGTGATAAATTGGCAGACCCGCCCTCAGTACATCATTTTCTGTAATGAATATGACGTATGTCTCATTCAGTGCATCATAACTGCTGCCGGACTCTGTAAGGTTCGCATCTAGCAGACTGCTGTTATAGCGAGCACGTTTTTCGCTTGCGCCTCGGTCGCTGCGTTGCACTTCAATATTATATGCACGGTTGTCCTGATCTACTGCCAGAATATCCAATCGAACAGACCGACCCTGCAAGTTTTTAATATTGTACTGTCCGTGAACTTCACGCACAACCAAATCATTGCGTTTCAGGATGATTTGCAGCAAGAACTCTGCACAAGCGTGATCTTCAAACACAGCCGCCATGAAGTCGTCGTCGATCAAACGAAACTCACGAATCCGCTGTAAATCTTCCTCGTGCTTTTGTGCAAAGTCCAATTCCTGTTCTGATTTTCTCTCTGACATCGGCTCACCAGCTTTCAAGCTACCTTTTCAAAACAATAGTATCATAAATCCGTATTTTTTACAAGAGAACCTCTCTCCCCTTGCGCCAGATCATGAGGAACCTTCTATCTACCTTAAGCGGTGCCATCGCGCAACCTGCATCCAGCAGATGCAGTTCACGGGTTTGGGTGTTCCCAACAAGCATTTTGCAGAGCAAAATGAGCAGATGTATATACGTCTGCATTGCTTGCGCACTCTGTGAAAGAGTTCAACCTTAGAAATTTTTGTTTAAGGGAGCTTCTATTCCGATACACAAAAATCGAAAACAGATCCATCTTCAAGCCGTCAGTTTCAAAGAAAACTTTGAAGCTGGCGGTTATTTTTGTACAAAACGAAATGCACGCAGCTAAAGCAAGTTGTATTCAAAAGCGGAGGCCATACCTCCGTTTTTCGTGTCTAAACCGGAGGTGCGATCTCCTAAAAATCCAAAGATAATTTTACTACAATAAAGGTGTCCGAACGGTTAGCCGAAACTAAAGCTTCCGGTTTTTGCCCATAAATGCCGAAAAAAGACCTCAAAACCGGAACGAATAGTTCCTGTTCAGCAGCAAAAGGATACGGTATACTTATCTTACGCACCGGGCACGATGTCCGATTTTCAAGAGAATTCAGGATAAAACCCACGCAAAACCGGACCTGTCAGGTCCTAAAAATTTTTTTGAAAGTGTGATAAGCTACCAGCAAGACACCAATTGAACCTTGAAAACCGAATGACCGTCTGCATGGGATACCCGGCCATGACCCCCAAGTGGGAAAGCCGGAAAACGCCGCCAAAAGGGGGCAGGAAATCCATGCAGAGAGAACGGCGTAAGAACAATGATATTCTATTTCATTTCAGAAAGGATGATTTGCCTATGACAAAACTGAGCCAACTTAAAATTGACCCGGAGTTCCAGAATCAAATCAACCCTCCGTCGTTTGAGGAAACCCACCAACTGGAAATGAACATCCTCAAGGAGGAACGTGTACTGAATCCGATCATCACGTGGAACGGCTATATTGTGGATGGACATACACGCTATCAAATTCTTCGGAAATATCCATTTATTCCATTTGAAGTCATCGAAAAAGAATTTTCCAGCCGCTATGAAGCACTCGTATGGATCTGTAAAAATCAGCTTGGGCGGCGAAACCTGACCCCAGAACAGAAAAAGTTCCTGATCGGAAAGCAGGCAGAAGCGGAAAAGCAAATCAAATCGTTTCACGGCAATCAGTATACTTTGGCATCTGAAAGTGGTCTGGTTCAAAATGAACCAGACCGCACAAAGCACGGTTCACGGTCGAAGGTCGCTGCGGAACATGGAACATCCGAAAGTTATGTTTACCGTGCAGAGCAATTTGCAAAAGGTGTGGAAGCTGCGGAGGAGGCAGTACCCGGAGCGCAGAAAGAAATCCTGAGTGGAAAGATCCGGGCAACCGACCGTGAAATTTCCTCGATTGCAAAGGTTCCAAAGGAAAAGCGTCCCGAAGTTGTGGCAGAGCTGCGTAAGCCTAAAGCCGAACGGGATTCCAGTATCACGGATTCGTATTCTTCGCCTTCAAAGGGCAATGAGTTTATAACGACCTTCAAGCAAGACATTCAGGGGCATAAGAAAGGACTCAACAAGGAAGAAAAACAGAATCTCAAGGATGCCGTCAAGAGCATCTATTCACCTCGCCGCTTGGCAGATGGCGAAGCCATGATGTGCGAGATTCAGGGAGCGCAGGAGGATTTTGTCCGGCGGTGGGAAATGTGTTTTCGTGAATACCCCGATATTCTTACCGAACCGAAGAACAATGAGAAGCTGCTGATTTTCATTGACCGTGCCAGCCGGTATCTTCAGGCTGTAAAAGACAGACTGAATGATGGCAAAGAACAACACTCCTAACCCGACAGATGGTCGTATGAAAGACAAGGAGGTGAATGCCATTTCAGATTATTTGAAACCCAATATGCCGCTGCCGCAATATCTGCCCTATGCCCGCTTTCTGCTGGATACAGACCTGAGCCACACCGCAAAGCTGCTCTACACTCTGCTGCTGGACCGGGCAACGCTTTCTCAAAAGAACAACTGGGTGGATGAGCGCGGCTTCGTCTATGTAATTTTTCCCATTTCATCATTGAGCGAAGCCCTGCGATGCAGTACCATGAGCATTAAACGTGCATTGCGCTCACTGGAGGATGCCGATCTGATCGAGCGCAGAAGAGGTCGCATTACTGTGCCCAACAGCATCTTTGTAAAAGTCCCGACAGAACAAAAATGTTCCTTTGCATGGAACGATTCTGCCCTATGCGATGGAACAGAAATGATACCTTCCACGGAACAAAAGTGTTCCACTAACCAACGTAATAAGAACAACCTGAAAGATAACCACCTGATAAAAACAACAGATGCTTATTTGACCTTTGGAGAATATCAGAATGTCTTTCTGACGGAAAAAGAGTACAAGCGACTCAAGGCTGACTTTGCAGGGCTTGATGGTTTGATCGAGCAGCTTTCGGCTTATATCCAGTCCACCGGCAGAAAGTACGCCGACCATGCTGCCACCCTGCGCATCTGGGCGAAACGGCAAAGACCAGAACAGAAGCAAGCACCGGGTATCCCGGACTACACATTCACGGAAGGAGAAAGCCTATAAAGACGATTGAAAAAATTTTTGAACAGTCCGTTTCCAGTATTCCCGAAAATCCCGAAGATTATTATGGCAAG
>OGKZ01000286.1_pt1 | contig 52411 bp, 40 predicted proteins | sample 1572571 | NCBI WGS metagenome assembly OGKZ01 (sample SAMEA2581906, study PRJEB24529) | metagenome | biome: Human gut stool | place: China | collected 2011 | reverse complement strand
AAGTAACCACAATGAGCAAATAACAAGCATGCTTGTTATTCAAGGAAAGCTCTGAGAGAACGATTTTGCGAATGAGGTTCTGAATAGTTACATCTTCTTACTTATTCAACGACGTGATGAGATCAGAAAGTGTGGACAGATAATCAGATGTCACATCTTTGTCCGTGGACTTGTCTGACGTCTCCGAATCTTTTTCTGTACTCTTTGTCTCCTCCTCACTGTCTTTTGTCTCTGTCTCAGCAGTTTCGGTCTCCTCCACAGACTCTGTGCCCTCTGTCATGTCATTGTCTGACGTAGTACCGTCTCCGGTAAGAGAGATATCGATATTCGCTGCCGCAGAGTTAACAAAAAGCTTTTTATCAAAATCGTCGTATCCCTCTGCCTCCGCATGCAGTTCATGCACACCATAGGTGAGTACCACAGGTGCACTGTAATCCACGGTATCCCCGTCAATGGAAAGCGTTGCTCCCTCCACATCAATATAAAATATGATACTTCCAGTCTTAGGGCCCTCACCTTTTAATTCATCCAGATCAAGCGTGCAGTTCTCCCCTCTTGCGATCTCCACCTCTGTGCTGCCGCCATATCCTTCATTTGCAACGGTAACCGTATAAGTTCCCTCCGGGATCTCCAGCTTCATATTGTGTGTGATCTGTGCAAAAATCTTACTTCCCACCTGAATAAAACTTCCCTCAAATACGGATGTATTCTTTAACTCCAGAGTTCCCTGTCCGGTAGTGACGGATACGGATAATATTTTTGTTCCGATTCCAACGACACGGATCTCATCTTTTTCGTTCAGGTCGGACAGACGGATTTTTTCTCCATTCGATTCCACGAACAAATCTGCGTCATACGAATACTTGGAATCCGCAATTTTGAAAATCCCACGCTCTGTATCTACCGAATATTTTGTGATATCCGAATATTCCCAGACTTCATCCGCGATCTGTGCCTGCAAGAGCCGTCCTTCGCCATCTTTTTTTCCAATATGGATCACCCTGCCCGGCTCAAAATCCATCGTTGTTGCACTGTTTCCGTATTTATCCAGAAAGTCTGTAGACAATGAATAAACATACAGATACTGCTTTCCTGATGCAAGCTGCTTTAAATTCAACTGTTCATTGGTCATGTCATTGCCAATGATCAGATAGAGATCGGTTCCGATCGATGTCTCCGCCCCTGCGCCCTCTGCTTCCTCAGTATCTGCCGCTGTCTCTTTCGCCGGATTATAATACTGTGCAGTCGAGACCGGTCTTGTCTGCTGTCCACAACCCGCTAATAAAATCATACTTAAAATAATGCTATAATACATGTATCTTAATTTTCTCAACATATCACCTCTTATGTGTCATACAAATCATGTAAATTGCGAAACTCGTAAAAATGTGAATTAAATTGTGAAATATCAACAAAAGACATGAAAGACACTGGGGAGCCGCCGGCACTTAGCGAGAGCGTGTCTTGAATGTTTTTGTTGGTATTCCACAATTCGACATAACCTATGAGGAGTTTCGCTGTTACCTAATTATATCCTATTTCCCACTTTCCCTGCAAGCGTCTGCAAAAAATGCTCTCTTGCCCCTTCCTGCGCGACCACTTTGCTGAGTTTTTCTGTGTTTCTGCCGGAAAGCCATGCTTTGTGGGAATGACTATAATGATTTGCAATTTTCCAGAATTTCTCGGGGTACGCAAGGTAAAAATACAGATAGGACAATTCCTGTGGCTTTAGTTTCCGCACGGAATCATATGCCCCGATCAACTCCATTCCAAGCGACGTGTTCCAATTATTTTTTTCCATCATCTTCCGCACAAAATTTGAGAGGTCACTCACCCGGATCTGATAGGAAAAATTAAGGAAATTGACGATTGCCACGCCCTCTCTCGAAAAAATGACATTGTGCTGGTTATAATCCCCATGGCAGAAGCCAGTCAACTCCTCACGAATCTCCATATTTTGTAACTGCTCTGTGACAGCTTGTGCCTTTTCAAAAAAGCCTGCAAACTGACGCATAAACATTTCCTCAAACTCATTTTTCTGTTTTCTGCCACGGATATAATTGCGCACCTGCCGCAATTCACGGTTATGTTTTTCATAAAGCAAAAGCAGGGCGTTAGGATTCATTTTTACAAACTCAGGCACCTCGTCCGGATACTGTTCAGTTGCATTATGTAAACCAGCGAGCAGTCTTACCGCATACACCATGTCCTCCCTGCTCTTCGTATCGCACTCGGCTCCACGGAAAACTGACAATAGCAGATAATTCTGTTCCTCTTCGTCCCTGGCAAAAATTTCCCCTTCTTTTGTATAAAAGATCTGCTCTGCCACAATATTCTGCCCCTTCAGGAAATCAAGCATTCCAGCCAGAAATTCCGCACGCTCCACAGAGCCCCTATACTCCTTCAGCGCGCGCATTCCGAGATCTGTTTCACACAAAAAACAGTCCCTTCCCTTCGAAATAGACTTTACCTCCATCTCATATTGTTCTGCTATCTGTTCCGGCCTGATATACATGAAAATCCCCTCCATACGATGAATCTGCGATAAGAGAGCAAAATGCTCTCCTGCCGTGTCAATTCATCATATGTGAGGGGATGCGATATTATGAACCTGTTCCATTAATTTTTCTTTCGTGTTGTCCTCCGGGTGTTCCAGCACATGCTCCAAAAGCTGTTTCAGCGTCTCGCCGATCGCCTTTCCCGGCTGCATTCCATCTGCGATCAGATCCGTTCCCGTAACCGCAAGTTCCTTTATGGAAAGGCACTGCCGCTTCGCCATGATCTGCTCATATATTTCTTCGTATTCCTTTAAATACTCTGTTTTTTCCTCCCGCCTGTATGCGCTCTGTGCCAGCATGTCCGCTCTTTTTACTGCAAAAAGCAGTGGATACTGATCCACACCGTTCCGGTAGATTGCTCTGCGGACCGTCCGCTCCTGCAAAGGCGGATTATCGTCGTGGCATAAGATCAGTCTGCATACCCGGTCGGTTGTATCATTGTCAAACTTCAGCCGCCGCAAAATCTTCCTTGCCACAAGACTTCCTTCCTGTGGGTGTCCATAAAAGTGATCCACGCCATGCTCATCTGTGGTTCTGCACATCGGTTTTGCCACATCATGTAACAGCATTGTAATACGCGCCACTTTATCCGGCTGTATCTCCATCAGGGCATGCAGCGTGTGCTCCCCCACAGAATAGCAGTGATGCGGATTATTCTGCGGTGTTTTCATCATCTCGTCAAATTCCGGCAGAAAAACTGCGGTGAGTCCTGTCTCATAGGCCGTGCGCAGCAGTTCCGGATGTCCAGACGTGAGAAGTTTTACCATTTCGATCTGAATACGTTCTGCACTCACTTTTGCAATGTTTGGTGCCAGGGAAACAATCGCCTCTCTTGTCTCATCTTCAATAGAGAAGCCAAGTTGCGCTCCAAACCGCACTGCACGCAGCATACGAAGCGCGTCCTCCGTAAACCGCTCCACAGCAGCTCCCACGCACCGGATCACACCGCGCTCTAAATCTCCCACACCATCAAACGCATCGACCAGCCCATCCTTATCATTGTAAGCCATAGCATTGATCGTAAAATCGCGGCGCTTCAGATCTTCTAACAGATTGGAAGTAAACTGTACCTCCTTAGGATGCCTTGCATCCTCATATTCTCCGTCAATACGGTATGTGGTCACCTCGAATCCCTCATGTTCAAGCATCACGGTAACCGTTCCATGCTGGATTCCTGTATCTATGGTATGACGGAATAACGCTTTTACCTGTTCTGGCTTTGCTGATGTCGTGATGTCCCAGTCCATGGGAATCCTCCCTAACATCGTATCACGGACGCACCCTCCTACAGCATAGGCCTCAAAGCCATGCTGTGTCAGTGTGTCAATAATATAAGTTACTTTCTCAGGTAAAACGATTTTCATATACGATAGGTTCCTTTTGTCGTTGTTTTGATCGAATATAGCAGGTCATCCGCCTTCTTGATCATCTCTGTCATATCATTTTCCGTACAGATATGGTCTCCGGCTGCAATACCGATGGAGCAGGAGATCTGATGCTGTTTATCGATTGAGAATGACTGTCCGAGTTTTTCACTGATCTCCGCCGAAAATCCGTCTGCCTCATCAATAATCTGATAGATACGCTCTGCCTTTTCTTTGAAAATATCCCTGTCATCTGTATAAAGGAAGATCAGGAACTCATCCCCGCCATAACGGCACACAAAACCATCTTTTCCACAGACTTCCGTAAAAATATCAGCCATTTTGATCAGAACGAAATCGCCCACATCATGTCCGTACGTATCATTATAGTGTTTGAAATTGTCCAGGTCAATAAACATCACTCCCAGCTTTGGTTTTCTTTTTTCTCCTGCGATCTCTTTCAGAAGTGTGTCTAATTTGCGGTAGAACCCTTCACGGTTATAGCACCCTGTCAGCTGGTCTGTAACTGCCGACATATACAGTTTTGTATTCATCTCATAAATCTTGTCATAGGCATCAAGCCTGTTCAATGCGTAACGCACCTCACGGAACAGAAGCTGATAAAAGTTCAGATCGTCCTCATCAAGCATATAACGGTTCACCGAGGAATGCCAGTTATCCTTCATCAGCACATAGGTGATGACAATATTCTCGATTTTTGCGTTGTTAAAAAATGGGATCGCCACCATAGAACACACATCTTCATCACCAAAAATCGATGTGATATCCTGATGTTCAGAATAATTGCTGCTGATCTTGGAGATCACAAATCCACCCGCATTTTTCCGCATGGATTTTTCCATGATCTTCATGATCTCCGGCGTCATCTCTTTCTCTGTGTCATTGTAAAGTACCTGCGGCACCCTCTCGCTATAGCGGATATAGACTGCCCGGTCGACGTCAAAATGATTTAAAAATGTCTTCATGACCATATTGAGCATCTCTTTTGCAGTGATACCATTTACATCGATCAGTTTCTGCCAGATAGAAATAAAGTCGAGCTGTTCTTTCTTACTCTTATATGCCCGCTCCACGCTCTCCTGCTTTAACAGATCCTCGATTTCCCTGGTTGATAATTCCTCACAGTCGTCATCTACCGGTGGCAGAAGATCTTTCATATCCTCCGCGTACTCATGGAACATGATACGATGTGTCTCTTCATACTGTTTTAAAATAAACTCTTCCTGCTCATAAAGGATCTCTTTTCCTGCATTCCTGAAGCATTCCATCCTGTTCCTTCGGAACAGCACATAACAGAAAAACTGGTTTCCCTCTGCTCTCTTTAAATAAATATCTGCCTGCTCATATAATTTTAGCGCCTCCTCGTTGTCTCCGTCATGCTGTGCTAATAATGCCTTGGAAAACGTATAGAGGAACATATCATCATCTGCCTTTGCGTAGTCATGCACAGTGGCGAGGTTGTTTTCTGTCTTTTCCTTCTCGAAAATATAATTCAAAAACTGGCGGCAGCTATACAGATACCTCTCACAGTTAAAACGGTTTCCCTGTAAAATGGAAACCAGAGCAAACAATCCATACAGTTTGGACAGGTTGCAGACACGCAGACTGTTCAGATGCAGCTTTTCGATCGCTTTCATACACTGTGTCAGGTATTCCTGCGCCTTGTCATACTGCCCCAGCATAACGCAGTTCAATGACATATTATAATGTACTTCTGCAATATCCTCCGGCTTTCTCAGTTTACATAATATCTTAATTGCCTTGTTGTAATAGCTCTGGGCTCTCTCATTTTCTCCCATTGCACATAAATTATACGCAATACCGGAATAGATCCTTCCGCCCTCCACGCTGTCAACATCTTTCATCGCCTCATAGGTACGGATCGAATATAACAGGGAAACTTCGTACTCGCCATTTGTGGATGCTATCATGATATTTTTCCGATATGCAATGCTGATAAGCTGCTCATTGCCAATCTCTTTTGCAAGCGCAACGCCCTTGGAAAAATAAATCAGAAATGCTTCCGACCGGTACGCTTTTGCCACGATCTCCGGTTTATTGTCGTATGCATAAATATAAATATGCGCCAGATGATTTTTGTAATGGTACGCATTCAGCTTCTCGATCAGTTTATCGCTGATTTCAATATCCTGGGCACAGAAGAAAATATTGCACCAGCCGGACATCTGGTTCTGCGCTTTTAAAAGTTCTGCACGGAACACTAAAAAATCATCCCCCAGCGCTTCTCCGCACTCCTTTGCCTTCTGTACATAAATCATGGCTTCCTCTAACTTTCCAAGATACATGTAAGAAGTTGCCATCCAGAAATTATAATAAAATGCTCCCTCTTTCTCCTGATCCTGCAGTTTTTCCAGATCTTCGCAGGATTCCAGAGCCTTCGCAATATCTCTTTGCAACACCGACACCATAATCTGTAACAGCAAAAGCTGATAATGCTTTTTCTCAGAAATCGTAAAGTTATCAAACTTGATCCGGCGCTCAATCTTGCTCAGATGATGGTTTGCCTGATCAAAATCCAGAAAGTATACCAGATTATTCAGTTTCCGATAGCCATCGTCACTCTCATAATCAGAGTAATAGTCCATGACATCCGGTTCCATGTTCCTGCCTGCATTTCCGATATGGTACACCATGTTCCGGTCATCCATACTCTCACAGATCGCATCCCACTCTTCATGTGCAAATTCCGGAATCGACTGCACATCATTGACTCCCAAGACAATGCCGATATTTTTATTCTTCACCTGAAGCAGGCTGTTGGAAAGCTGCATGGTGCTTTTCGAAGCAAGCTGGAAACGGTTCAACACAATGACGACCGGACGGATCTCTGATAATTTCTGAAGCATCGTCACGATCGAATTGCGCATACGTTCCTGCTCATACTCTACCTCATCGATCAGGATCTGTTCCGTTCTCTCGCAAAATCCCTTTTCAAAATAACTTTCAAACACAGGTCTCTGAAGCTTGTAGACATCACATTCTTCCATAAACTCTTCCAATGTGCCGCTGCAATACTTATGGAACATCTGCCGGATCAGTCCCAGATATGGTTCATAAGCCTCTGCGATCTTGTTATAAGAAAACTCATGACAGGTAAAAAAGATATCTGTCTGGTCCTTATAATGATTGACACTCTCTAAATCCCATATAGAAAAATCATTGCTATACCGCACAAGGATACTGTTATGTTCTACATTTCCGATTCCTCCTGCGACCTGTTCGATAACCCCATTATAATACTTTTCTATCATACGATCCCCTTTTGCTCCAAAAAAACGCTTGCTGTTTTGTCACATTCTATATCCATTACCGGTTATACAATAAAACGTTCCACATTTTTCTGTAGTTTTTCAGCAGAATGATAGGTTGTCTCTGCCTTCTGTTTAATTGCCTCTGCCTCCTGCACAACGTTTCCTACTTTTTCAGCAATATCCGTTGTTCCGGTAGCTCCCTCTGTCGCAGTCTTGCTGACATCGGAGATAGCATCCATCACTCCGTTAATGGATGCGAGCAGCTGCTCCGATGATGCCGAGAAGTCCGTTACAAGAGAATCTACATTGGCAGCATCACTGTTATAGGAATTTGCCATTTCTGCAAATCCTCCAAGACTCTCCACAACATCATTTCCGACAAACTCCAGCAGCCTCTCTGCATCATTTGCAAGATTCTCAACGGCTGCGGTCACATTGCCAGTCACTTCCTGAATATGGGCAACTGCGGCTTTTGACTGCTCTGCCAATACACGGATCTCATCTGCAACAACCGCAAATCCTTTTCCTGCCTCTCCCGCCCTGGCAGCCTCAATGGATGCATTCAAAGCCAGAAGGTTCGTCTGTCCGGTAATATCCATGATTGATTTGGCAAGAACATTGATCTGATCCACAACCTTAATATCTTCGAGTGCTTTTGTCAGGCTCTCATTAATCTCCTCATGAATCGATCTGGTACGTCTGTCATTTTCGTCTGTATCTTTTTTGATTTTCACAGCACGTTCCCTGATCTCATCTGCCTCGTTAGCGCCATCCTGAGATCTCTCTGCAATACTCTTCGCAGCGCTCTCAATCTCATGTGACATTGCATTCATCTCTTCCGAAGATGCCGCTGTCTCCTCCATACCTGCCGCAAGCTCCTCCGTTGTCGCAGATACATTTTCAATCTGATCATCTAATGCCTGAAGACTTGTATCAATCTCCTGCACCATGCCGGTGATCTCTAATGCTTCTGATTTCACCTCTCCAATCAGTTCCTTCATCTCAGAGCGCATTTTCTCAAGCGAATCTGCCAGTTGTCCAAAATCATCTTTTCTCTTTAACAGATCCTGTTCAAATTCTTTTGAAAAATCACCCTGCGCTATCTCGTTAATGTGGGTAAGGCTCTTTTTCAATGGTTTCACAATGCTGGCTATGATCAGTGTCAGGACTAAAATTAAGATTACTTCCATGACAACAGCGATTCCGATGATCGCCATTCTGCTGTTGGATTCATAGGAAGAAAATTCATTTTTGACATCCAGTACATCATCATCAATATCGTCCGTGTAATTTCCGGTTCCAAGTACCCAGCCAAATGGCTCAAATGCCTTGCTGTAAGCACGTTTTGGAGAAGACTCCGTCTCACCCTCTCTCGGGAATACATAATCCGTAAAACCGCCGTCTTCCTGCTTTCCTGCGTTGATGATCGCCTGCATATACGCAAATCCATTGGTGTCCACTGCATCCATACGATTTGTTCCCTCTGTGTCATTGCCGAGAAGGACTACGTTTGTTCCATCATAGGTATCTACCCAGAAATATCCATTATTGCCGTAACGCAGATCACGAATCTGGTCTGCTGCAAGTTTTTCTGCCTCGTCTAAGGTATATTCACCTTTTTCATACCGATTGTAAATGCTCTGGCAAAGAGATATTACATTATCTACCTGTGCCTTGATCTGTTCATCATACGAGGAACGCATATCATTCTCGATAATGTCTAACGCATTATTTCCAAGTCCTGACAGGCTTGTGTTGGAAATGACGGTGCATAGTGCCAGTGCGATCAGTGCAATCACCATTACAATAACTAATTTTGTTCTCACCTTAATATTGTTCATACCCATACCTCCTACTACATCTTTTTTATTTTATGAACCCAATTTTAAATCCTATTTGTATTTTAGCACATTATGCTTATTTTACCACTCTATTTTCGACATTTTTCGTGATTTTATTCTATTTTTCGTTACTGTTCACTCATACTTCGTTCCAGTAACGATTCGCTGACTCATTTCAGTTTTTGCTTCACAAAAGGAGTCTGCTCACTCCTGAATCACTTTCTTACGCAGCAAAACAGCAAGTGTTTTACTGCTGAGTGAACAGTAACTATTTTTATAGCAAAAACGCAGAAGTTATTTGTAACTCCTGCGTTTCTGTCTCAGATGAGAAATGGATTCCTGATTTCGAACTCCATTTTTTTATGTGTCTTTGGATGTTTAAATCCGATTTTATAAGAGCAGAGTAAAAGACCGTTTCCACTCCGTGTCATTGTCTCTTTAAAATTATACTTCGTATCCCCTACGATCGGGATTCCTGCATTTGCTAACTGTACCCGGATCTGATGATGTCTTCCGGTGTCTAACCGGATCCGGAGAACGGCGTTCGTTTTATTCTGTGCGGTCACTTCATAGTCCAGCCTTGCTGACTTTGCGCCCTCCGTACTTTTAGATACCACTTTTGAAGTGTTTGTTTTTCCATCCCGGAGCAGGTAATCTTCCAATGTACCTTTTTTCTGTTCCGGCACACCGTCTGTCACCGCATAATAAAATTTATCTGCCATTTTTGTCTGCACCTGACGGCTTAAATCCGCCGCAGCTTCTTTTGTTTTGGCAAAAACCATCACTCCGCGCACCGGCTGATCCAGCCTGTGTACCACCCCGATATACGGCTGTTCTCCCTTTCCTGCCCGGTAATTTTTCAGAAGGCTTTCCATGTCCGCCTGTCCTAACCGTCTTGTCTGCGCCGCAACCCCCGCCGGTTTTTCGCAGACAATAACCTCCTCATCCTCATATAAAATATTTATGTTCATGTCTGATGATCTCCTTCGTTATTCTATGGCATTTCTGCTGTTTTTATCTTCCTTTGTTCATTGTAGCATGATTCTTTTGTTTGGGCTACTGTTGCGGAGATTTGAATGAATGCTTTTATTCATTTTTTTAGTACTCATAATATTTAAAATTTTACTATTTTCTCCATTGCATTTTCTGATGTTGGTATGATACAATATCCCAAAGCATATTTTACAAAATCTTTGTGGCTGATGAGCCATCTGTATTCTAGGAAGCACTCGATTATCAAAAACAATCGGTGTCATTCATTTCGTATCTATGCTTTTATTACCCATTAACCAATTTAAAAGCAGGAAACGGATGAAAACTATTTTTACAATGCTCTATTCTCCTGCCGGAGGCACGATGCATTTATGTGCATCTGCCGTCCACCGTGATAAGGAGGAAAGCCTATGGCAATGCGACCACAAGATCGTTACAAATCAACTACAGCAGGAGCAGTTTCTGCAAATCGCAACTACAAAGATACTGTTTTCCGGATGTTATTTTCAGACAAAAAGAATCTGCTCTCGCTTTACAATGCAGTAAACAGCAGAGACTATACGAATCCGGATGATTTAGAGATTGTTACTTTGGAAAACGCTATCTATATGGGAATGAAAAACGATCTGGCATTTATCATTGACACGAATTTATACCTGTACGAACATCAGTCGACTTACAATCCAAATATGCCACTTCGTGATTTATTTTACATTAGCAGTGAATATCAAAAAATGCTGGACCAAAAATCTTTATACTCATCCAGCCTGCAAAAGATACCTACTCCTAATTTTATTGAGTTTTATAATGGTTCTGATCCAGTTTGCGATGTTTTTGAGCACAGACTTTCCTCTGCTTTTGAACATCTGTCGGGTGAGCCAAAACTGGAACTGATCGTAACTGTCTTAAATATCAACGAGGGGCACAATGCCCTTCTTATGGAACATTGCAAAACATTAAGGGAATATGCACAATATGTTGCAAAGGTGCGAAAATACACAGCCGACATGTCTCTGAACGAGGCAGTGGAATGCGCTGTTGATGAATGTATCAAAGAAAATATTCTTGCGGATTTTCTTCGAAAGAACCGCGCGGAGGTTATCAGTATGAGTATATTTGAATATGACAAGGAAGAAGAAGAGAAGAAACTTCGGAAAGCGGAGTATGAGGCTGGTATTCAAAAGGGTGTCCTTAATACTGCACGTCATCTATTGGAGCTTAATCTGCTGTCTTTAGAGAATATTTCTCGTGCTACTGGTCTATCAATTGATGAATTGAAAAAGCTACAGCAATAACTTAGTAAAAGAAGCCCACAAAACTGCGAGCTTCTTTTTTGATACATTTTACACAAATTACTGTAACAGAGAGAGTACACCCTGAGTAGACTGATTAGCCTGTGCAAGCATAGACTGACCTGCCTGTGCAAGAATGTTGTTCTTGCTGTAGTTAACCATCTCTTCAGCCATATCTGTATCACGGATACGGGATTCAGCTGCTGTTGTGTTCTCTACAACGTTGTCTAAGTTGTCGATCGTATGCTCTAATCTGTTCTGAACAGCACCGAGAGCAGAACGCTGGGAAGAAACTTTCTGGATTGCTGCTGAAATTGTGTCAATTGATACTGTAGCATCATCTTCAGTATCAACTTTCAGTCCTTCCACACCTAAACCTTTTGAACTCATTTCTTCAATGGTAACCGAAATCTTGTTATTAATTTCTGAATCTGCACCTACATGAAGATTAAATACTAAGTCACCATTTACAGAATCCTTTGTAACATATTTGTTGGTTATTAAATCTGCTCCATCATCAGAAATTTTAATCTGTGCATTTTTATCGCCATACACTGCTGCACCACCTGTTGCAGCCTTTTCTGCTGAAACTTCTTTTCCATTAGCATCATAAAATTTTGTTACATACGCATAGTCAACACCTTTTTTAGCTAATTGGGTTGCAGCGTTATCCGTATACACTTTTCCGCCCTTTGCCAAGGTTGCTTTTAACTTATCTGCAGTTAACGTGTTTTTGTCAGCATCATATAATGTGGTACCCGCTTTAATTCCATATCTTGATGTTCCAAAATAAACGTCTTTTGTTGTTTTGGTATCTCCTTTTAACAAATAAGTTTCATTAAACTTTGTTGTTTCAGATACACGATTAATTTCGGTTGTTAACTGCGTAATCTCTGCCTGAATCGCATCCCTATCAGACTGTGCATTTGTTCCATTCGCAGACTGAACTGCTAACTCGTTCATTCTCTGTAACATGGAGTGAACTTCTGTCAAAGCACCCTCTGCTGTCTGAACTGCGGACACACCGTCCTGTGCGTTTGTGGAAGCCTGATCAAGACCACGGATCTGTTTTCTCATTTTCTCAGAAATTGTTAATCCTGCTGCATCATCTGCTGCACGGTTGATTCTGTAACCAGAAGATAACTTCTCTGTGGATTTTGCCTGCTGTCCTGTTGTGATGTTTAACATTCTGTTGGCATTCATTGCCTGCATGTTGTGTTGTACTACCATAATTTTTTACCTCCGTGTGTTGCGGTCTTTCTGCCGCTAAAATAATTTTTATTTTCGGGATTCCATTCCCTTTTCCCTGAAAAAATCAGGATTTTGGCACAAAGTGCCTGTATAATAAACCACGCCCCTAGGTTAGCATGGCATTATTACCGTCTGTGGCTGACTGTGTAAATGGCTTTTTTTGCAGCCGGTCTGTCCGTTATCTCAGAAGCTGCGTGCTTCTCACGCATTAAGATTCCTGCGATCTCACGCTTTGCTTCCTCCGAGATTGTCTGCTCACGATAGTATTCTTTTTTGTCCTTCTGCTTCATGGAATTACTGCGCACAATGTTGTATTCGCGTGGTGCGTCTACAAGAAGATGAATGTTATTTGCAGAACCACCGGAAAAAACGACACGGATATTTTCTCCTATATCAATGTATTCTCCCGGTTTTAAAGATAATTTAAGCATTGTAACCTCCATGTGGCTTTGTATTTTTCCATAAATACTGCGTATATTAAAAATGGTACTCCATCCGTTTCAGATACTGGTAACACATTGTATATTGTGTTACCCCTGTTTTGCGTTCCGGAATCATGGAACCACATTGATTACAATGCATATTGTTCAGATATTTTATTGGAAGGAAAATCCTGTCCCTTATAAACAGATTTTGCGGAAAACCTCATCCCTGTCATCCTGCTCGATCCCAAGATAACGTTTGGTGATGTCAAAAGAGGAATGATGATAAATCTCCATGAGAAGTACCGGTGGAACTCCTTGCTTCCACGCATAATATCCAAATGTTTTCCGCAAGGAATGTGGGCTGATCACGCCGCTTAGACCGCTGTTTTCTGCCGCCTTGCGGATAATCCGGTAAGCCTGTACCCTTGAGATTGGATCTGCGTCTTTTCCACAGAAAAGATACGCATCCCCACTGATTTTGAAACTGCGTCCAGACGCTAAAAACTGATAATACTTTTGCAACTGGACAGTTATTTTTTCATTCAGATAAATATTCGATGCTTTTCCGGTCTTTGCCTCCACAAGAAGCAGATGTTCTCTTACGCTCCGGTTTTCTAAGTCATATACCTGCTTCCACTGTAAAGAAAGAAGATCCGAAATTCTTAATGCGGTATTCAGCCCCATCGTAAGCAGCAGTTGATTTCTCGGATGATACTGTACCTGTTCGTAAAAGTTCATAAAATCTTTCAGTTCCTGTTCTGAGCGGATTGGCTGAGCTGTGTTCATATTTTTTCTCCTCACATACTTGAATAAATTTTTTTAAAAAAAGGGGTTAAGTAATGGAAACTCTGTCCGATATATAAAGCAAGAAACAGAGGTAACACAATATACAATGTGTTACCTCTGTTTCTGTTATCATAGCATTTTACATTTGTAAATTATTCCAATATCAGTTCCTCGACCGTCACAAACGAATATCCCTCTCCCTGCAATTCATCAATAATCAGAAGTGCTGCATTTACTGATGATTCCGAGGCATCATGCAGCAGAATGATATCATTTTCCTGCACTTTATCCATGACACGCTTTGCAATGACGCTGGAATTATCTGTCTTCCAGTCGAGCGGATCGACGTCCCACAGCACCTCGATCATTTTTGTCTCATAATCGAGATTGCATTTCCAGCAGCCGTAAGGCGGTCTGATATATTGCGCATGTTCTCCGGTCAGTCCAAAAATAATCTGGTCCGTTTTGTCCACCTGCTCCATCGCCGCCTGATCCGTGAGATTGGAAAGATTCACATGTTCATAGGAATGAACGCCGATGAGATGTCCGTCTGCATGGATTTTCTTCACGATCTCGGGATATTTTTCACACTCCGCACCCAGAAGAAAAAAAGTTGCCTTCACATTCCGCTCTTTCAAACCTTCCAAAAGTGTCTCCGTATGATCCGGATTTGGTCCATCGTCAAATGTCAAAGCCACTTTCTTAACTTCCTCTTCTTTGATTTTTCCTGATGCTGCTTTCGTGTTCTCTTCTGCCATTCTCTCTGTCTCCATCCCACTGTCTGCTCTTATCCTATTGTCCTTTTTTTCCACGCCTATACCAATGATCCCTGTAAACGCAAAAATAAGCAGCAGAAAACCTGCTGCTCTTTTTATAATGAATTGTTGTTTCCCATTGCTTTTCTGTCTCAAACGGATTCCCCGGCTGTCATTTCTTTGTTAATAATATATGCCGTTCTTCCCATGAAAATTATAAGAATCATCATTCGGAAGATAACCATAGAAACCGTCATCCGGTGTATAACCAAAGAAATCTTCATCCGGTGTGTAGCCATAGTAGCCATCATAATAGCCATCTTTGTATCCCTGCTGATACCCCTCATACAAGCCGTCATAATAATCATCGGAAGCATCATCATTTTCTGAACCTTCATAATAGTAAGTGCTGCTATCCGTGCTTTCTGTTCTGGCATCTGACACAAACATACAAGCCCAGAAAATCACTAACAGAAATAATGAGATTGTACTCATGACGATCCCGGAGATTGCCATCCCTTTTGGTGCCTTTCTCGTCAACTGGATGATACCAAAGATAATCGAGAGAATCGCAAGTGGAATATTCACGAAGGAAAAGAATAAGACCAATGCGATAATGCCAAGTACCATGGACGCAATTCCGAATCCACGCCCACCGGAAGAAACTTCTCTCACACTCCAGTTCTGATTTTGCATCGGCTGATTACTGCGGTTTGGCTGATTATAATTCTGCTGCGACTGCTCATTGCTGCCCCGGTAGTTTGTACTGTCTCCGGCAAACTGATAAGCAATTCTTGGCGCACCATTTGCAAGATGAATGATTCCACATCGCACGAATCCATTCTTTTCCAACAAATGCTGCATGATTTTATTATCCTCATGGGTGTCTGCTCTCAGATTTCCAATCTGGCTCTTACACCAGCTAATACATCCACTGGCAATTCCATGATAAGAAGTATTTCCCGCAAGTCTGTGAATGGTTCCATATGGCTCATGATTCAGCCATGCTCCATTCTCAATCCCATAATAAGTCGGGTCCTCACCTTTTATAAAAGCAAATGTTGCTGCAAGGTTCTTCTCATCATCTTCTACAATGTAGCTGTTTCCAAAGGCAATATCCTTTTCCAACAACTCTCTCGATGGATAATTTTCATCCCACTGGTTTAGATTTCCATTTTCACGCATAAAAACCCTTGCCTGTGCATATAAATCCATCATTGCCGGTATATCTTCCATATTTGACCGTCTAACGTACATACCTGATCACCATATCCTTAGTTAAATCCAACAATTTTCTGTGAAAGTTTGTAAGCTGCAACTGAAATCTTTCTTCCGCCTCTTCCCGGAAGGTTCATCGCATTTCCCATAATACCGTTTCTCAAATGGTGGAACAGACGGATATCATGGTCTTTGATATATTTCCATAACTCACGTTTTTTCTCAAGATTCTCCTCTGTGCCGGAACGGATCAGCATGATCGTTGAGATTACTGTGATGATCTCAAGATAATTGAACATATAATGACGTAGTTTTGGATTCGGGATCTTCCAGAGATCAAACTCATCGATCATGATCTTATTCACCTTGATCTGCTGGTCAATACGACCGATCATCACTTTTTCATTGACGGACTGATCATCACGTCCAATGAAGTAACGGTAAAAATCAACATCCATATAGTACATATGCTTTACGCTTGGCAATGGCTTGTACACATAAATGTTATCCACATAAAAAGTATGTTTTGGCAGTTCAAGCCCACATTCCCGCAGAAGCTGTGTACGGTAAATGACAGAATGCATCAGAATGTACTGTCCCTTGTGGAATCTTCCTGCCTCATTCCATGTAAAAATCTTATCCTGCGGCAGGGAAGAATAGCGCATGATTTTTTTGTGCCGTACACCCTCTTTTTCATAAACATAATTTGCAATGAACATATCCAGCACGGTATCTCCACCAGCAAGTTCACGCAATTTTTTTAAAATCTTCATATAGGCTTCGTAATCCACCCAGTCGTCACTGTCCACAACCTTGAAGAAAAGTCCTGTGGCATTGCGGATCCCTGCATTCACGGCCTCTCCGTGCCCTCCATTTTCCTGATGAATGGCACGCACGATTCCCGGATATTTTCTCTCGTACTCGTCTGCGATCTCTGCGGTGCGGTCCTTGGATCCGTCATCCACGATCAAAATCTCAACATCATCCCCACCCGGAAGTAGAGACAGGATGCAGTGTTCCATATAATCCTGCGAATTATAAGATGGAATTGCAAATGTAAGTAACTTCATAATGATAACCTTTCCTACTGATTCATAATGGCATCTGCCAGTTCCATGGCTTTTTTCGTCATGGCATCAATATTGTAATATTTGTATTCTGCAAGCCTGCCTAATAAATGGAACTTCGGAAGTCCTGCTGTGAGCGCTCTGTATTTCCCGTAAAGCGCCTGATTTTCCTCATTTAAAATCGCATAGTAGGGGATCTCGCCCACTGCGCCCGTATATGCAAACGGATATTCTTTTACAATTGTAGTTCCTTCTGTATTTTTCTGTCCTGTCAGAAATTTAAACTCCGTAATGCGAGTGTAATCTTCGCTTACCGTGTAGTTGACCACGCTGTGTCCCTGATAAGACTCCTCATCATAATGCTCAAAATGAAAATCCAGCGAACGATATGGCAGTCTGCCGAATTTACAATCAAAAAGCTCATCCAGCGCTCCTGTGTAAATGACATCTCCCGCAAATGGTTTTCCCTCAAAAAGGATCTCATTCCCTGTAAACTTTAAGACACCCCTGCAGTCTGTATCCAGAATCACTTCTATGTTCTCATGATCTAACATATGCTCAAACATCGGTGTGAAGCCATCCTTTGGCACACCCTGATATTTGTCCTGAAAATAGCGGTTGTCATAAGCGATCAGCACCGGCACTCTCCCTGTCACTTCCGGACTGATTTCTTCCGGCTTCTGTCCCCACTGTTTCATGGTATATTTCAAAAATACATTCTCATAGACATACTGTGCGATCTCGCGGATATCCGGATCATCATTCTCACGAAGTTTCATGATCGGCACACGGCTTCCCTCACCGTAAGCTTCGATCAGTTTTTTCTCCAGAAGATCTGCTTTTTCCTTCTCATAAACCATGTGCAGCGTATTTAAGTTAAATGGAACCGGGATCAGCTTGTCCCCCACTTTTGCTACCACTTCATGTCCGAAAGGATACCATTCCGTAAATCTCGATAGATATTCATAAACTTCTTCCAGGCCTGTATGGAAAATATGTGGACCATACTCATGGATTAAAATGCCATATTCATCCGGAACATCATAACAGTTTCCTCCAATATGGCTTCGTCTCTCAATCACAAGAACTTTCTTTCCGGCTTCCTCTGCCAGTTTTCTGGCACAGGCTGCCCCTGCAATTCCGGCTCCTATCACGATGCAATCGTACATCTTTTATTACCTCTGACTTTCCTTATTATAATATCGACATTTTCCAACATTATTTACTGATCGTCTGCAATCCTGTATCCTGACTGCGAAACGGTTGTAGTACTTTCCTATTATACATATTTTATTATGACAAGCCAATTTATTTTTTCTTAATTATTTATTACAGCCTGAATTTTGAACATTTTGTTCATATTTTATTTACAAATTTCTCACAAAGCCATCATACGATAGACACAATTCAACTTTATACTCTAAGCATAAGTTAAGCCAACAAGAAAATTTTTCATAGAGCTTTTTTTCATACCTGAGTAGATCAGGTTGCCTTGCTTAACCAGTAAGCAAGGTTCCTCCCAGAAAATAGTGAAGCATTTCACTTTCCATACACAATCTTTTTCATATGAATAGCCGGTGCATTGCACCGGCTCCCTCTTTTTTATCCCGGAAATTGTAATATTTCCATGCTTTCTAATCCGTCTCCAGAAATTTTTCATTTCCAAGTCTGATCCCCATATATTTTGCGTAAGCGGCAAACGCAGACGGAATTGCATAATTTTCCTGAGATTTTTCTGCATCCACAAAAATGAGATGATTTTCTGCCATTTTCTCTGCCTCAGTGTCAAAACCTGCTTCTTCCACCAAAACCGCATATCCTTCCATCTGCCATTCGATATGGGAAAATATATGTTTTGCATTTTCTAGCTTCTGAACCCGGATTGGAGAAAGATGCATATCTTTTACCAGATGAACAATCTCATCCTGCGAGTATCGCCCCTCAACATTCGGCAGTTCATAGAGTCCTGCCAGAAGTCCTTTTTCCGGTCGTTTCCGGATTGCCACTTTATCATTATCCCGGATGACAAGCACCGTCCTCTTTTCGATACGTCTCGCTTTCGCTTTCGTCCTGACCGGAAGTTCTGCGATCCTGCCCTCTTTCCTTGCCAGACAGAGACTGTTCCACGGACATTGTTCACATAACGGCGCACCGTTCGGCACACACACGGTCGCACCAAGTTCCATCAGTGCCTGGTTAAACGCCCCCGGCATCTCCATTCCCTGCATGACTTCCCGCAGCTCTTTTTCCAGAAGGGTGCGAAAAGACGGCTTCATAATATCGGTATCGTCCGCAGCCACTCTCGTCAGGATGCGGAATACATTTCCATCCACAGCCGGCACCGGAATCTGATATGCAATGGAGGCGATCGCCCCGGCAGTGTAACTACCAATCCCCTTCAGTTTCAACAATTTCTCATAATCTGCCGGAAGTTTTCCACCATGCTCTTCCATCACCTGAATGGCTGCCTTCTGCATATTCCGCACGCGGTTGTAATAGCCTAATCCCTCCCAGAGTTTTAGCAGCTCATCCTCCGGGCATTCCGCCAAAGCCTCCACATCCGGCAGTCGCTTCGTAAACCGCTCAAAATAAGGTTTTACCGCTTCCACTCTCGTCTGCTGCAACATAATCTCCGACACCCACACCCGATACGGTGTCGGTTCTTCCCTCCACGGAAGCACACGGGCATGCCCCGCAAACCAATTTAATAACGGCTCTATTAAAATCTGTAAATTGTAATCTGTGATCATGTGTTATTCCTCTTTACCTTCAAATATCAATTACTATCAACATCATCTGTAATGTAAATTCAATTGCAAAACTCACAAAATGTAAATTGAATTGTGAAAAAGTAACAAAAGCTTGAGAAAACACTGGGGAGCGGTCGGTTCTTAGAAGGCAGGTACAACGTAAGTTGTGACTGGCTTCTTAGTACCGTTACCAGCGACACGTAGCGAAAGCGTGTTTTCGAAAATTTTGTTAATTTTTCACAATTTAAAGAAGATTATGAAGGGTTTCGCAAATACATAAATTAGAAAGGAAACAAAACAATGGTTTATTTTGTGGGAGCAGGACCTGGAGCGGCAGATCTTATCACGGTACGTGGAATGCGTCTGTTAGAAAAGGCGGATGTGGTAATTTATGCGGGTTCGCTTGTGAATCCGGAACTTTTATCTTATTGCAAAAAAGAGTGTGAGATACATAACAGTGCATACATGACCTTAGAAGAGGTACTCGCTGTCATGGAAGAGGCAGAAAAACAAAAGCTTACGACCGTGCGGCTTCACACTGGGGAACCAAGCATTTACGGAGCAGTGCGGGAACAGATGGATCTGCTGGATGAAAAAGGTATTTTGTATGAGAGCTGTCCGGGAGTAAGTGCCTGTTTTGGAGCGGCAGCTTTGTTAAATCTGGAATATACTTTACCGGAAGTATCCCAGTCATTGATCATTACCCGCATGGAAGGCAGAACCAAAGTGCCGGAGAGAGAGAGCATTGAGAGTTTTGCAGCACATCATGCTTCCATGGCAATCTATTTAAGTACAGGAATGATTGGAGAACTGGGCAGACGGCTGATCGCAGGCGGGTATGGGAAAGACACACCAGCAGCCATTGTATACAAGGCGACCTGGCCGGAGGAAGAAGCGTATCTATGTACGGTGGAACAGTTAGAAGAGACGGCAAAAGCGCATGACATTACCAAAACAGCGCTGATCATCGTGGGAGATATTGTGGCACATCAGAATTATGGGAAATCCAGACTGTATGCGCCGGATTTTGAGACGGAATTTCGTAAGATAAAAAAATCAAGGGAAAAAGAATGAATATCAGTATCATTACGTTTACAGAGAACGGAACAAAACTTGCAGAAAAAATCAGACAGGCTTTTGCAGGCACGAAAACGGAAGAAGCAAAAAAACTTGGATTATCGCTATCTGACTGGACAAGACAGCAGTTTGCAGAGAAAAATGCCATTGTTGTAATTGGAGCCTGTGGCATTGCAGTGCGCATGATCGCACCATTTGTGTCGGATAAGCTGAGTGACAGTCCGGTGGTTGTGGCAGACGAGGCAGGGACTTTTGTGATTCCACTGCTTTCCGGGCATATGGGAGGTGCCAATGAACTCGCAGAACAGATTGCAGGGCAGATTGGCGGGATTCCGGTCATTACAACGGCAACCGATGTGAATCATGCGTTTTCTGTGGATCTGTTTGCAAAAAAATGTGGACTTTCCATTTATAACCGGGAGGGGATTGCAAAAGTCTCATCCAAAATACTGGATGGAAAAACGCCGGATATTGTGATTTCATCGGAGAAAACAGACTTAGAGCAGGGAGTACTCGGATTGCAGCCGAGAGAATATATTTTAGGAATTGGCTGCCGCAGGGGAAAAAGCTTTGAAGAACTGGATGCATTTATACAAAAGTGGCTGGATCACGCAGGCATTGAAAAAAGACTTGTGCGCGCAGCAGCTTCCATTGATCTGAAAAAAGAGGAGAAAGGCCTGCTGAGGTGGTGTATGGCAAACCGGATTCCGTTTTTAACCTATTCTGCGGAGGAGTTAAAACAGGTAAAGGGAGACTTTCAGGAGTCCTCCTTTGTAAAAGAAAAGACAGGCGTGGACAATGTCTGTGAGCGGGCTGCAATGAAAGCGGCAAACGAAGAAGGAACTTTCATTTTGCGGAAGCAGGCGGAAAACGGTATGACGATCGCAATTGTAAAATACGACTGGAAATTGGAAAGAGAACTGGCAAAGGAGTACAGGATCGATGAGCAGTAAAATTTATATCGTTGGAATGGGACCTGGAACCGGGGAAATGATGACTCCACAGGCAGATCATGCATTGTGCGGCAGCGATGTGATCGTTGGATATCCGGTGTATTTAAAATTATTAGGCGGTAAATATCGGGAAAAAGAATTTTTATCCACGCCGATGAAACAGGAAGTCAGACGCTGCGAGATGTGTTTTGAGGAAGCAGAAAAAGGAAAAACGGTTGCGATGGTATGCAGTGGGGATGCAGGTGTGTATGGAATGGCATCCCTGCTCTATGAGATGTCGGAAGCGCATCCGGGATGTGAACTTGAGGTGATCCCGGGGATCACAGCGGCAAACAGTGGGGCGGCGGCGCTTGGAGCGCCACTAAATCACGATTACTGCGTCATCAGCTTAAGTGATCTTATGACACCGTGGGAGCTTATCGAAAAAAGGCTTGCGGCAGCGGCGATGGGTGATTTCTGCATGGCAATCTATAATCCATCCAGCCACCACAGGGCAGATTATCTTAAGAAGGCCTGTGACATTTTACAAAAAAACGGAGTGGAGCCGGAGAGAGCCTGTGGCTATGTGGAAAACATCGGAAGAGAAAACACAGCCTGTGAAGTCTGCACACTCGCAGAATTGCGGGAGCGTCAGGTGAATATGTTTACAACGGTATTTATTGGAAATTCCAGAACAAAAATCATAGGTGGGAAACTTGTCACACCAAGAGGGTATGTGCTGCCGGATCCGGCGGTTTAAAGTATGCCGTATTTTAATTTGCATGTGACAATCGTGTAAACAGGAGAAAGAAATTCATGAATAGAATTGTAATTTTTTCAGGAACAACAGAAGGACGCATGTTAGCACAGACATTGTCTGAAAATGGAATCCGCTGTATTGTTTCCGTGGCAACAGAATATGGTGAGAGCGTCATGCCGGAGATGGAAGGAGTTACGGTTCATAAAGGCAGGATGGATTTGGAGAAAATGCAGAAGTTCATCGCACAGAGCGAGGTGGCAGTGGTGGTGGATGCAACGCATCCGTTTGCAACGGCAGTTTCGGAAAACATCAGGGAAAGCCTGAAAAATACGGAGATTCCGTATATCCGGCTGCAGAGGGAGACTTCGGATATTGCATTAAATAAGGATACAATACAGGAAAATCGCTCAGATGTGATACTGTGCAGTGACGCCACAGAATGTGCAGACTTCTTAAGCTCCACAGATGGAAACATCCTGCTCACGACCGGAAGCAAAGATCTTGCCACATACAGTCGGAAGGAAACGTTAAAAGACCGCCTGTTTGTCCGTGTATTGCCGGGATTGGAGAGCCTCTCGCTGTGTGAAAAGAACGGTATCTGTGGAAAACAGATCATTGCGATGCAGGGTCCTTTTTCATTGGAGATGAACCGCGCACTGATCAGACAGTTTGATATAAAGTATCTGGTCACAAAGGAGAGTGGCAGAACCGGGGGATTTCTGGAAAAAATAAAAGCTGCCGGGGCAGAAGGGATCACTGCCTGCGTGATCGGCAATCCGGAAAAACAAAACAGTGGTGATACATTTACACAGGTGTGCAGAAAAATTTCCAAAATTACAGGAAAAACAATAAAAAACCAGATCGCCCTTATCGGAACCGGTATGGGAAATGAGCAGACGCTCACGATGGAAGCAGCAGAAAAAATCCGGGAAGCAGACTACATTTTTGGAGCAAAACGGCTGCTAAGGACAACAAAAAATGAGCAGGCAGTCCGTTATCCCTATTATCTTGCAGCGGATATTGTCCCGGAGCTGGACCGGTTATCCGGCTGCGGGGTAAAAGTGGTCATTCTTTTTTCCGGTGATACCGGTTTTTACAGCGGATGCGGAAAACTATATGAAACACTGAAGGGCAGAAGTGACAGCAGTGTGCGCATCTATCCCGGAATTTCATCGGTATCTTATCTGGCAGCATTGACCGGGGACAGTTATCAGGATGCGGCTATTTTAAGTATTCATGGACACGGAGCGGATTCAGAGTGGATCGGAAATCTGACAGAAACAATTCGTTTTTCCGAAAAAACATTTTTGCTCATGTCCGGAAAAGAGGATGTACAAAAACTTGGCAGACTGTTACAGAATTATCATTTGCAGAACTGCACGGTACTTGCAGGTTTTCAGTTGTCCTATCCGCAAGAGAAAGTTTTGGCATTAACGCCGGAAGCATGTGAGCATGTGGAAGAAACCGGATTATATATATGTCTCATCCTAAATCCGGATGCAGAAAAAAAGGCAGTTACCTGTGGGATGCGGGATAAGGAATTTTTGCGGGATAAAGTTCCGATGACAAAAGAAGAGATAAGAGCGTTGTCCATCTGCAAATTGCATTTAAAAGAGGATTCCGTCTGCTATGATATCGGAAGCGGAACAGGTTCTGTCGCGGTGGAAATCGCAAAAAGAAGTGGGCAGATCCAGGTTTTTGCGATAGAAAAAAAGCCTCTTGCACTGGAACTGATCCAGAAAAATATCGAGAAATTCGCTCTGCCGAATATTCAGGTAATCGCCGGTGAGGCACCGGACTGTCTTAAGACAGAAGAACGGAGTGAGCATCCGACACATGCGTTCATCGGTGGAAGCAGTGGCAGATTAAAAGAAATCTTAGATGTTTTATATAAAAAAAATCATGCAATGAGGATTGTGATCAATTGCATCAGTTTAGAGACGATCAGTGAACTGACATTGCTAAAAACAGACAGCCGTATCACGAATCTTGAAATCATTCAGGTGCAGGTATCCCGTGCGAAAACAGTCGGCGGTTATCATCTGATGCAGGGCGAAAATCCAATCTACATCTGCTCTTTTGATTTTACCGGGGAGGTATCTTAAATGGGATTGAAAATACCTAAAGTTATGATCGCAGCGGTAAAAAGCGGCAGTGGAAAGACAACCGTCACATGTGCTTTTTTAAAACAGTTATTATGCAGGAAAAAACATCCGGTGTCCTTTAAGTGTGGACCGGATTATATTGATCCGATGTTTCATGAACAGGTGTTAAAAATTCCATCCAAAAATCTGGATACATTTTTTTCGGATGCATTACAAATACAGGCATTGTATGAGATGGAACTACCGGGGCATGATATCGCAGTGTTAGAAGGTGTTATGGGACTTTACGATGGACTTGGCGGTATCAGGGAGGAAGGTTCTTCTTACCATCTGGCTAAGACACTGGATGTCCCGGTTATTCTGGTAGTGGATGCGCGTGGCATGGGAAAATCTGTGATTCCGCTCATTGCAGGATTCTTACAGTATGACGAGAAGAAGCTGATCAAAGGTGTGATCTTAAACCGGACAAGTAAAATGTTTTTTGATACCATTGCGCCGCTGATCGAAGAAGAACTTGCGATAAAAGCATTGGGATGTATTCCAAATGAAAAAGAGTTGACATTAGGTTCCAGACATCTTGGGTTGATTCTGCCGGAAGAAATGGAAGAACTGAATTTTCAGTTGGAAAAAGCCGGACAATTGCTGGAAAAATATGTGGATGTCGATGCGATGATCGGGATTGCAGAAAGTGCTTTTGGGGAAAAAGAAGAAACTGTAACAGAAGAAGTAAAACCGGAAGAAAAAGAAGATTTAGAAGAAAAAGCGTATTCTGGGAAAGTTACAATTTTTTCTCAGGCAATTTTCCGTGGAAAGAATAAATTATATGATACAAAAAACTCCGGTACAAATATAATACCGCCCCGCATTGCAGTGGCGAAAGACGAAGCATTCTGTTTTTATTACCGTGACAACCTGAGAATGCTGGAACACTATGGAGCAGAGCTGGTATTTTTTTCACCGCTGCATGATGAGAAGCTTCCGGAAAACATTCATGGCTTACTGTTAGGCGGCGGTTATCCGGAATTATACGCTAAGCAGCTTGAAGAAAATGAGAGCATGCGGAAATCCATCAAAGAAGCGCTGGAACAGCAGTTACCTTCCCTGGCAGAATGTGGGGGATTTATGTATCTGCATGACACGCTCACAGACAGGGAGGGAACAACTTATCAAATGGCAGGTGTGATCCCGGCAGAGTGTCAGTACACGGGAAAACTGGTACGTTTTGGTTATGTGGAAGTACAACTGCCGCAAGGGCTCACGGAGAAGGGAACAGCGGAAAGACCGGAGCCGGAAAAAATAAAGGCGCATGAGTTCCACTATTTCGACAGCACAGCGAATGGAGAGGATTGTATTGCCACAAAACCGGTGACAGGAAGAAGCTGGAAGTGCATTCATGCATCGGACGATCATTTCTGGGGCTTTCCACATCTGTATTATCCATCAGATCCAAAGTTTGTGAAATGGTTTTTGGAAAGAGCAGAAAAACACATTTGAGATTGCAAAAAAAACATGGGTGTGCTAACATGGATAAGGCTTTAGACCGCTATATCATTCATGCGGTATGGAAGCGTAAAAAAATGACAGTTTCATAGAGAAGACAGTTGGTGCCAGCCGGTTTTGTTATGACCAGACTGGTTAAAAGGGAAACAGGTGTGATTCCTGTACGATCTCGTCACTGTGATTAGGGAGTGCAGATTCTAAAGATAAGTCACTGATGTTTTTTGCATTTTTGTGCAATGCGTTGGGAAGGCGGAATCTGTGTGATGATCTTTCAGCCAGGAAACCTGCCAGTTGTCTGGTACAGGGAAATGATTTTCCCGGATCACGAGTAATTGGTCGTACCGTATAAACAGAGTGTTCGCAGAGCGTACATTCTATTATTCATGACAACAGAATGTCCGCAAAAGCGTACATTTTATTGTATGTGCAGACTTATTACTCCGCCGTATCATAAGGCGGAGTGTTTCTTTGTATGGGAAAATACTGTGAGCTATGAACAATACATTATATAAGATTAGTGTGAAAAACACATTTTCACACAGGAATGGAGAGTATTATGAAGAAAAGAACCATTGCGTTACTTACTACATTAGCACTTGCCACAGGCATGGTCGCAGGATGCGGAAGTAACAACACAGCAGCAGACACAGCAACAGACACAGTTAAGACTTCTGAGGCAGCTTCAGAGAAAACAGAAGCAACAGAAACAGTAGAGAGCACAGAAGTTGACGATCAGGCAGCCGCTGATCATGTCGCAGAACTGATCGATGCGATTTATGTTCAGACAAGAAATGACAATACAGATGCACAGTGTGCAGAAGCAAAAGAGGCATGGGATGCCCTGACAGATGCACAGAAAGAGTTAGTTTCCGGTGAAAATGCAGATCCTGATTATTTCGGAAGAGATACAGGAGATGCCACAAAGGATGATCCTTTAAATGAGGATAATATCGGAGAAAACGAACTTTTAGTAGTAAGTTTTGGTACATCTTTCAATGACAGCCGTGCAGAAGATATCGGCGGAATTGAAAAAGCCCTCGAAGCAGCATATCCGGACTGGTCTGTAAGAAGAGCCTTTACAGCACAGATCATCATCAACCATGTTCAGGCAAGAGATGATGAGAAGATTGACAATGTGGATCAGGCATTAGAGAGAGCCGTTGATAACGGAGTAAAAAATCTTGTTGTCCAGCCGACACATCTGATGCATGGTGCAGAGTATGACGAGCTTGTAGAAGCACTTGATAATTATAAAGACAAATTTGAGACAGTAACCGTTGCAGAGCCATTACTTGGCGAAGTTGGATCAGATGCCACCGTGATCAATGAGGACAAGGCAAAAGTTGCAGAGGCGATCACAGCAGAGGCTGTAAAGACAGCAGGTTATGATTCCCTGGATGCTGCAAAAGAGGATGGTACAGCATTCGTATTTATGGGACATGGTACTTCCCATTCTGCAAAAGTAAGCTACAGCCAGATGGCAGCCCAGATGGAAGCGCTTTCCTATGATAATGTATTTATCGGAACTGTTGAGGGTGAGCCGGAAGATACATCCTGCGAAAATGTGATCGAGGCAGTAAAAGAAGCAGGTTATACAAAAGTTGTTTTAAGACCGCTTATGGTTGTTGCAGGAGATCATGCGAACAACGATATGGCAGGAGATGATGAGGATTCCTGGAAGAGCCAGTTTACAGCAAGCGGATATTTTGACAGCATTGATACACAGATTTCAGGACTTGGAAGAATCGACGCGATCGAGCAGATTTATGTAGATCATACAAAAGACGCAATCGATTCTTTAGGAGCACTTGAGTCAACATCCACCACAGAGAGTACCGTTGGTACTCTCGAGGATGGAACTTACACAGCAAAGTTTGATACCGACAGCAGTATGTTCCATGTAAATGAAGCAGACGAGGGACGTGGAATACTTACTGTACAGGATGGAAAAATGACGATCCATATCAGCCTTGTATCAAAGAAGATCGTAAACCTTTTCGTTGGAACAGCAGATGATGCACAGAAAGATGGTGCTGATATTTTAGAACCTACAACTGACACTGTGAAATACAGTGATGGAACCAGTGAAGAAGTATATGGTTTTGATGTTCCGGTGGAAGCATTAGATGAAGAGTTTGATCTTGCAATCCTCGGCACAAAAGGCGAGTGGTACGATCATAAGGTAAGTGTTTCTGATCCACAGAAAGCAGATTAACTGATCCGGGCTGGTCGGTCAGATACAGACCTGGATATAGATGGAGAGATATATGAAGAAAAGAAAAGTGACTGCAGTGCTTTTAGCTGCAATGATGTGCATGCAGATCATTGCAGGATGCGGAACAAAAAATGATGCTGCCCAGACAGAGAGTAGTGTGGCTGCAACGGAAGATGCACAGGGAGCAGCAGGAGAAAATACACAGACAGCAGGACAGAATGCCACAGAGGAAAATGCAGGCGGCATGGCAGAGCAGAATGGAGCAGAAGAAAGCATCGCAGGAAAAGATGCCACAGAACAGGCAGACGGCACAGAAGTCTCAGTTCCTGAGGATGGCGAATATACGGTGGAAGTCACATTAGAGGGCGGCAGCGGAAAAGCAACCGTGGATTCACAGGCGAAAGTTACTGTAACGGATGGAGTGGCATATGCGACGATCACATGGAGCAGTACGCATTACGATTACATGATCGTGAACGGGGAGAAATATCTCAATGAAAATGAGGGTGGAAACTCTACATTCACATTTCCAATTGATGGAATCCCATGTGAGATGGATGTGATCGGTGATACAACGGCAATGAGTACACCGCATGAGATCGATTATACACTGACTTTCCGATTCCCGGAAACGGCTGATTTTACAGACTTAAACTGCAATGGGCGTATGGAGTTATCCTACGCCGATCAGTTTGAAGTAGAACAATATGGTGCTTATAAGCTGATTACGATCGTGGATAACGGTCGTTTTTTGCTTGTACCAAAAGGTGTCAAAGTGCCGGCGGATGTTCCGGCAGATGTGACAGTTATAGAACAGCCGCTTGAAAATGTATATCTGGTGTCGAGTGCGGTGATGGATTTAGTCTGCCAGATCGGTGCGGTCTCTGATTTGAAATATACAGGAGTAAAAGAAAAAGACTGGTATGTAAAGACAGCCGCAGATGCCATGGCAGAGGGAAAGCTGATCTATGCCGGAAAATACAGTGCACCGGATTACGAACTTTTACTTTCCGGGGGATGTACGTTTGCGATTGAAAATACGATGATCACACATAATCCGGAAGTGAAGGAGAAGTTAGAAGAACTTGGGATCAAGGTCATGATCGAGCGTTCCAGCTATGAAAAACATCCGCTGGGAAGACTCGAATGGATAAAACTTTTTGGCGTTTTGTTCGGAAGAGAACAGCAGGCCAAAGAGTTTTTTGATGCGCAGGTGGCGCATATAGAACCAATTTTAGAGAAAGAAAAAACAGGACTTTCCGTGGCATTTTTTGCAGTCGCATCCGATGGAACCGTCACCGTGCGCAAACCAAACGATTATGTGTCATCAATGATAGAACTTGCGGGCGGCACTTATTCCCTAAACGGCTATGTGGAGGAGGAAGAAAATGCGCTCTCCACATTGAAAATGCAGATGGAAGATTTCTATGCGGCCGAAAAAGATGCTGACATTCTTATTTATAATGGTACAATAGAAGGAGAATTGACATCGATTGCTGAACTGGTGCAGAAAAACAGCCTGTTTGCAGATTTTAAAGCCGTAAAATCAGGTCAGGTTTATACGACCGGCAGTAACTTTTATCAGCAGACGAGTGGAACCTGTGATTTTATCGAGGATCTGAATAAAGTTCTGACTGGAGATACCGATGCAGAGTATCGGTTTTTAAAGAAACTGGATTGATATTATGCCGCAAAGGAAATGGTGTCATAAAAGATAATGACTGGCAGATTGTACCAGGCTGAAGGTAGTTTTGTGGCTTTGGGAGAAAATTAGATCATGAAGAGAAGATATATTATTTCGTTTGTTATTGCATTTATCCTGTTGATGGCACTTTTTGTATGGAATGTTGCAGCAGGAAGTGTTGACATATCCACATCAGACCTGTTTGCAATCTTTGCAGGAAGTGGAAAAGATGAGACATTTTCGCAGATCGTGTGGAAAATCAGGCTGCCACGTATACTTGCTGCGATCCTGCTTGGAGGTGCTTTGTCGGTATCGGGATTTTTACTTCAGAGTTTTTTCCAGAATCCGATCGCAGGACCGTATGTGCTTGGAATTTCATCCGGTGCAAAGCTTGTAGTGGCACTTACCATGATTTTTCTGCTGGAAAAAGGGATCATGATCAGCTCCTTTGGCATGGTGGCGGCTGCATTTGTGGGTTCCATGCTCGCAATGGGATTTGTGCTGCTTATTTCGTTTCGTGTATCAAAAATGTCTCTGCTTGTAGTCTGCGGAATCATGATCGGTTATATCTGTTCTGCCATCACGGATTTCTGTGTTACGTTTGCGAGTGATTCGAATATCGTTAACCTTCACAACTGGTCAATGGGTAGTTTCTCCGGCATGACATGGGAAAATATAAAGATGATCGTCGTGATCGTTGGTGCAGCGGTTCTTGTGACATTTTGTCTGGCAAAACCGATCGGGGCATACCAGATGGGGGAGGCTTATGCCAGAAATATAGGTGTCAATGTAAAGGCGCTCCGGGTTACGATGATCCTTTTGTCGAGCCTGCTGTCTGCCTGTGTGACTGCGTTTGCAGGGCCGATCTCCTTTGTCGGGATCGCGGTGCCGCATCTGGTAAGGATGGCTACAAAGACAGCAAGACCGATTATTTTAATACCGGGGTGCTTTCTGTGCGGCGCAGTCGTGACACTTTTCTGTGATGGAATCGCAAGGACTGTGTTTGCACCGACAGAGATCAGCATCAGTTCTGTCACAGCGCTGTTTTTAGTTCCGGTTGTAATTGCGGCAATGTTGAGAAAACAGGAGGGGAGGTAGCGCATATGCAGGAAATCCGTACAGAGCATCTTACCGTCGGCTATGAGAAAAAGCCGCTGATCGGGGATGTGAATCTTTCTGTCCGGCCGGGAGAGATACTGACGTTGATCGGTCCGAATGGCTCTGGAAAATCCACAATTTTAAAAACGATCACCAAACAGCTAAAGAAACTGGACGGAACGGTGTTTTTGGGTGAAAACTCCATGGATGAGTTAAAAGACAGCCAGATTTCAAAACGGCTGTCCATGGTAATGACGGAACGGCTTCGCACGGAACTGATGAGTGGCAGGGAAGTAGTGGCTTCCGGGCGTTATCCCTACACGGGGCGATTTGGTATCCTCTCAAAAGAAGACTGGGTAAAAGTGGATGAGGCGATCGCACTCGTCCATGCGAAAGAGGTGCAGGATCAGGATTTTATGAAGATCAGTGACGGACAGCGCCAGCGTCTGATGCTTGCGCGTGCGATCTGCCAGGATACGAAGATACTGATCTTAGACGAGCCGACTTCTTATCTGGATATGGGGTTTAAGATGGATATTCTTACAAATATCCGTATGCTTGCAAGAGATAAAAAGATGGCAGTCATCATGTCGCTGCATGAACTTGATCTTGCGCAGAAGGTTTCCGATACGATCGCCTGTGTCAGAGGTGACCGCATCGACCGTGTCGGCACGCCGGAAGAAATTTTTGCCGGGACTTATGTGCAGGAGTTGTACGGAGTATCAGACAGAAGTTTTGATCCGGTAACAGGGCAGATCTTTTTGTGTGCGGGATATGAAAATGCAGAAGGTTTCCGGGAGCATAGTGCCGATAGCTGCCAGAACAAAGATTTTTGCAGTGACGATAAGATTTTAAATCCGGTCAGCCCGCAGGTGTTTGTGATCGGAGGTGCAGGCAGCGGAATCCCGGTATACAACAGACTGTGGCGCGAAGCTGTTCCGTTTGCGGCAGGAATCCTGCAGGAAAATGATGTAGAGTACAATGCAGCAGTGGCTTTAGCATCGGAAGTCGTGTCGGAAAAGGCATTTTTCCCGATTGGAATGGAAAAAGTGCAGGCAGCAAAACAGCTGATCGATCATTGCAAGACCTGCATCTGCACAGTGGAAGAGTTTGGACCGTTCAATGAGGCAAACAGGGATCTGGCAGAGTATGCAAGGGGGATGGGGAAAATACATAACATGTGAGAACATGAGCCGAAAATCAGCCAATAAGAAAGAACATCGCAAAAAAGTTTGAATTATGTGTAATATAGATGCATATCCAAAACGTGCATTGTTTGAAGGTGTGATCAATGCGGTTGCACATCGTGATTACTTTTTAGACGGAACACAGATTCAGATGGATATGTTTAAGGACAGATTGGAAATTTCTTCCCCAGGAGGTTTTTACATAGGTGAAAAAATTGGGAAAACGTATGATTTATCCGGAATCATTTCGAAAAGGAGAAATGAATTAATAACGTCTGTATTGGTAAACTGCAATGTTATGGAGGCAGCAGGGACAGGATTTGAGAAAATTATGGAAGAATATCAGAATGTCGATGAAACACATCGGCCATATATATATTCTTCATCAGATCATTTTACACTGGTGCTTCCGGATCTGACATATTCAGATGGAGTGGAAGACAGTGGTGTACCGAATATACTTTTTGCACCAGTACCAAATGGAACGGTCTATGATGAAAAGGTGTTATCATTTTGTTATTATCAGGCACACAAGGTTTCCGAGATTGTATCGTATCTGGGAGTAAGTGATTCTACTTATTTCAGAAAACAGGTGTTGGAAAATCTGGTAGAAAATCAGTATCTGGAAAAAAATAAAGTTTCAAGGGCATCTTATTTTAAGACTAATCCGGAAATGGTAAGAATTCAATAAAAGTGTAGATTATATGAACAGTATATGCAGGGATATCTTCAAAGCCATTCATGAAGGAAAATGGCTGAAAATTGAATATCTGAACAAAGAAGGCAAACATACAAACTACTGGATCGGAATCCGGGATTTAGATCCACGTAACCGGACACTAAAAGTAGAAGGACTTCATCTGAACAGGTGCACGATTGAAGAATACGATAAAATTTATATTGATGCTATCCTGTCTACCGAGGTTATAGAAGGTTCTTATTGTCCGGAAAACAAACAACTGACCGAAGACATTGCACTGCATCCGGAGCGTTATCAGAACCTTTTTGCAAACACGGCTAATTTAAAAATACTAAGTTATCTGGAAATGTGCAGCAAACTGGATGCCACGCCGTATACCACAGATTATGAGCTGGTGCATTATATAGATGGCGACCGGGTGCGTGACGGAGAGTACCAGTTGTCGGAGGAGCAGTTTAAGGAAATTGTGACGAACTTTCAGTGGAGGATGAGCCGGGAGGATAAACAGGGAAAGACACTCCATATAAAGAAGCTGGCGCTTAATATTTTAAGTATCCATACGAAAAAGGGTTTGTATGTACTTGCATACCGGAATCTGAATCTTGATGTGAGAAATAAAGCGTTTAAACCGGATGAGGATATCACGGTCTGCACGCAGTTTACCATAGGAGGAACACAGGAAAGTATCCGGAGATATTTAGATGCGGATGAATATGAACTGCTGTCCGATTTTGAAACAAATCTTGAAAAAATAAAAGATGCTATCGCAGAAAAAAGCAGAACAAAATCGGTTGTGGATGATATGCCCTATGTCATTGGACTTGGTATGGACTGTGTACTGAACCTGCATGAGGAATATAAGGCAATCCTTGATATGTACGAAAAAGAACAGATTACTTTTCCAATCCGTGCTTTTTTCGGAGATCTTTTAGAGCGGCCGCGAAGAACGAAAGCGTATCCGATCGCTCTGTTAAATCGCAATATCAATCTTGACCAGCTTCTTGCCATCAATAATGCCATGAAATATCCGCTTGCCTATATTCAGGGACCGCCGGGAACCGGCAAGACAAATACAATCTTAAATACGATCGTAACGGCGTTTTTTAATAATATGACGGTGTTGTTTGCATCCTACAATAATGTTCCCATAGACAACGTATTTGAAAAATTAAGTTCCCTGACCTATAAAGGAAAACGAATCGCATTTCCGGTATTACGCCTTGGAAACCAGGATAAGGTAAAAGAATGCATCCGCTATATTAATCAGCTTCGGAGAGAAGTGCAGGGAATTAAAGTGTTTTCGTCTACGTTAGACCGGCGGAAGGGTGACAGGATCGACCGTGCAAAACAGCTTTCCGGCAGATTAAAGGAGTATGAGGAAATCTTAGATCTGACAGAACGTAAAGAGACGCTGACACAGGTAATGGAATATCAGGAGCGGATGAAAAATGTCGCAACACTCTTTCATTTTCATGCAGATCTTCAGGGACGCCAGCTTCGGAATCTGGATGAAAAAATCAAAAAGATCGGTGAGATATCCGAGCAGGATGCGATGGCGCTCCTAGACCGTAATGAGGAAGAGTTTTATCAGTATCTATTTTATATGTCAGCAAAATACATCAAGGAGCTGGAAAGTAACAGATTTGGGGATCTGCGGGAAATTCTGGATGATGATGACGATCCGAATGAGCAGGCGGTGGCATTTAACAAGTATCTGCAGAAATCAGAGAACGTGAAAAAATTGCAGAAGGTATTTCCGATCATGATAACAACCTGCATTTCCGCCCATAAATTAGGGGAACCGGAACCACTGTTTGACATAACGATCATGGATGAGGCAAGCCAGTGCAATGTAGCAATTTCGTTAGTGCCTATTATCCGTGGCGAAAAACTGATGCTGGTGGGAGATCCGCAGCAGTTAAAGCCTGTGATCTTATTAGATGAGCTTACTAACCGCAGGCTGCGCAGAAAATACCATGTCGCAGATGAATATGATTACCGCGAAAATTCTATTTATAAGACTTATCTTGCCTGTGATGCGGTCAGTGATGAGATTTTGCTGCGCAATCATTACCGTTGTAATGAAAAAATTATCGACTTTAACAATAAAAAATATTATAACTCAAAGCTGCAGGTGCATTCTGACAGCAGGGAAAAACAGCCGCTTGTCTATGTAAATGTGGCTGGAGGTCAAAGTGGCATCAAAAATACCTCACCCGCAGAAGTGGAAGAGATTATGCATTATGCAGCGGAAAATCAGGATAAAAGCATTGCTGTGATTACACCGTTTGTAAATCAGAGGATGTTGATTGAGCAGGGGATCAGAGAAAATGGATTTGAACATGTTGTGTGTGGGACGGTACATGCGTTTCAGGGAGATGAGAAGGACGTAGTGCTGTTTTCTACAGCACTCAGTGACCGGACCGGGAAAGGCACTTATGACTGGCTTAAAAATAATAAAGAGCTGATCAATGTCGCAACTTCGCGGGCGAAAGACAAGCTGATCCTTTTAGCAGACGAAAAGGAATTAGAACGTCTTCATCAGGGAAATGAGGATGATGACCTATACGAGCTGGTGCAGTATGTGAAAACGAACGGTGAATCAAAGATCACGGAAAAACATGTCAGTTCGAGGGCACTTGGAATACAGCCGTTTTCCACAGAGACAGAAACTGCATTTTTAAAGAATCTGACACATGCGCTGGAAAATATCTGGCTCACCAGAAACAGATACACGATTCACAAAGAGGTCGCCATATCACAGGTGTTTAAGGAAAATGTCACTTACGATAACCTGTTTTATATGGGAAGATTTGATTTTGTTGTCTACGAAAAAAGAGGAAAACAGGAGATGCCTGTTTTTGCGATCGAACTTGACGGCAAGGAGCATTTTGAGGATGAGGTGGTGCGGGAGAGGGACAGACAGAAAAATGAAATCTGCAAAGCACACCATATGCAGATCATCCGCGTGGAAAATTCCTATGCGAGACGTTATCACTATATCAAAGAGATATTAAACGAATATTTTGCGAAGGCGAGATAAAAGTTTCCAAACATCCGGAAAAAAGTGGTATGATGTCTTTAGAAATCATCCAGCACAAAGGAGAAAATGAAACAATATGGAGAAAAAGAGCCGGGAATTGTTAGCACCGCATGTAGAAGAAGAATTGATGGACTATATTTTACATACGCCGGTAAAAATAGGTGAGAAGCTGCCAAATGAATTTGAGCTGGCAGAACTGTTTGGTGTTGGGCGGAGTACGGTACGTGAAACTGTAAAAAGCCTGGTTTCCAAAGGAGTGCTTGAAGTCCGCCGGGGGTCCGGAACCTATGTGATCGGGACAAACCGATTAGAGGATGATCCGCTTGGACTTTCAAAGTTTACGGATAAATTTGAACTGGCGCTTGACCTTTGCAATGTGCGTCTGATGTTAGAGCCGGAGATTGCAATGTTAGCAAGCGAAAATGCCACGGACAAGGAAAAAGCAGAGTTAAAACGTCTGTGTGATGAGGTGGAAACACTTTATCTTGCAGGAGAGAACCACCTTCAGAAGGATGTGGAATTTCATACCTGCATTGCGCGCTGCAGCAAAAATAAAGTGATCGAAAAACTTGTGCCGATCATCCAGTCTGCAGTCATTACATTCGTGAATCTGACACACCGCCAGTTAAAAGAGGAGACGATCGATACGCACCGTGCGATCACGGATGCAATTTTAAGAGGGGACAGTGCAGGGGCAAAGTATGCTATGATCATGCACCTTAATTATAATCGTCAGATGATTTTGAAAAAACAGGAAGAGGCGTTGAAAAAAGAGAATTAGATGCAAAGACGTCCTATGATCATCCGCCAGGTGCTGATAATATAAGGCAATATCGGAAAAATACACAAAAAACAAGGCTGTTTTTAAGAGAAAAGCCTTGTTTTTTTGTCTAAAAAAGAGGTTTTAAAGAACTAGACATCAGATGTATTGACAAAAAATGCCCTGTAAAATAGAATAAACACAACAAAACATCAGACGTCATACGAAAGTTGATAAGGAGGTATATCATGGGTAACGTCGCAGAATTAGATACCACAAGACTGGTTATCGCAGCAATTATCGGACTGGCATTGTTGTTAGTTCTGATTATCAAATTTAAGGTTCATGCCATGCTTTCCATTTTAATCGGTGCGATTGCAATCGGACTGATCGCAGGAATGCCATTTGAAGAGATCGTAACAGCGGTCGATGATGGTATAGGAAACACGCTAAAAGGAATCGCTCTTTTGGTAGGACTAGGTTCCATGTTTGGTGCGATATTGGAAGCATCGGGTGGAGCACAGACGCTGGCAGTTACAATGGTAAAGAAATTTGGAGATGAGAAGGCTGCATGGGCGCTTGGAATCACTGGTCTTGTTATTTCCATCCCGGTATTTTTTGATGCAGGACTTATCATTTTAATTCCGCTTGCATTTTCTCTTGCGAAAAGAACAAAGAAATCATCCCTGTTTTATGCAATCCCGCTTTTAGCAGGACTTGCCGTGGGACATGCATTCATTCCGCCGACACCGGGACCGGTTTTAGTTGCTACCATGTTAAACGTGGAACTTGGCTGGGTTATTTTAGTCGGTGTATGCTGTGGATTTTTTGCGATGATCGTTGCAGGTCCGGTCTGGGGAGCAATCTGTGGGAAGAAATTTTATGTTCCGGTTCCGGAGCAGATCGCAAATCAGGAAGATATCGATGAATCCAAACTTCCGAGTTTTGCATCCGTTGTTACCATTATCATGATTCCTCTGGTACTTATCATATTAAAATCCGTTGCAGGAGTGGTACCGGCATTAGCAGGTGTACAGCCGCTGTTTAACTTTTTAGGACAGCCGTTTGCAGCACTCCTGATTGCAACATTAGCAGCAATGTTTATCCTTGGAACCAGACATGGTTATTCTATGGCAGAATTAGAGAAGATCCTCACAAAATCATTAGAGCCGACAGGACTGATCCTTCTTGTGACAGCATGCGGCGGTGTGCTTCGTTACATTTTACAGTATTCCGGTTTAGGTGAGATCATTGGTAATGCAGTCGCATCCGTAAATCTGCCGATCGTTGTTGTAGCATTTTTAGTTGCAGCACTTGTCAGAATCTGTGTAGGTTCTGCAACCGTGGCAATGACCATGGCAGCAGGAATCGTAGCAGCAATGCCAGAGATTGCATCTTTATCACCGATGTATCTTGCATGTGTGGTTGCAGCTGTTGCCGGTGGTGCGACAGTCTGCTCACACTTTAATGATTCCGGATTCTGGCTGGTAAGATCATTGATCGGACTTGATGAGAAAACTACTTTAAAAACATGGACAATCATGGAGACATTAGTTGGTGGAACCGGATTTATCGTAGCACTTATTATTTCTTTCTTTGTATAGAAGAAATGTGAAAAATAAACTTAAGATGCGCGAATGCAGCGCAGGAAATAGGGTTAGTGTGAAAAATACATTTTTCACATGTAGAATTTGTGCTTATGCACAAACCTGAGATGCGATGGACGGCAGCGCAGGAATGGAGATTAATATGGAATTAAGAAGTCAGAAAGTAAGAGAACTTGCACCGGAGATGGATCCGCTCCGCATGGGTATGGGATGGAAAGCGGAGGAGCTTTCCAAACCGCAGATCATCATAGAGAGCACTTATGGAAACAGCCATCCGGGTTCAAGTCATTTAAATATTTTTGTGGAAGAAGCAGTAAAAGGTGTTGACGAAAACGGCGGAAAAGCAGCGCGTTATTATGCGACAGATATGTGTGATGGCATGTCACAGGGACATGATGGAATCAATTATTCCTTAGCACACCGAGATGCGATTACCAACCTTGTGGAAGCACAGGCGAACGCAACAACTTTTGACGGCGGAGTGTTTATCGCAAGCTGTGATAAAGCAATGCCGGCGATGCTTATGAGTATCGGTCGTTTAAAAGAAATGAGTGCGATCGTTGTGACCGGCGGAGTTATGGAAGCAACCGTTGTAAAACCGGAATATGTAGAAAATGATCCGGGCTGCAAGATCAATGAGCTTTTAACTTTAGAGCAGATCGGAAAATTCAGCGCACAGTATGAGCGTGGTGAGATTCCGGAAGAACAGCTTCGTTATTACAAGCACAATGCATGTCCGAGCTGTGGTGCATGTTCCTTTATGGGAACTGCTTCAACGATGCAGGTTATGGCGGAGGCACTCGGACTGATGCTTCCGGGAACAGCGCTGATGCCGGCGACTGCACCGGAGTTAAAGCAGGCTGCTTATGATGCGGGAAAACAGTTGATGAAATTAGTCGAGATGGGCATTGCTGCAAAAGATATCGTTACGATGGAAAGCCTTGAGAATGCGATCATGGTACATGCAGCGATTTCAGGTTCTACCAATGCGGTTATGCACATTCCGGCAATCGCTCACGAATTTGGTTTTGAGATTGATGCAGATACATTTGACAGAATGCACCGCGGTGCGCATTATCTGTTGAACATCCGCCCGGCAGGAGACTGGCCGGCACAGTATTTTTACTATGCAGGCGGTGTGCCAAGAGTTATGGAAGAGATCAAGAGCATGCTGCATCTTGATGTGATGACAGTGACCGGAAAGACACTTGGCGAAAACTTAGAAGAGTTAAAGAAAAACGGTTTTTACGAACACTGTGATGCAATTTTAAAAGAAAAATCAGCACTGATCGGAAAAGAAATCAAACGTACCGATATCATCGCAGACTTTGACCATGCGATCGGTACGGATGGAAGTATTGCGATTCTGCGCGGCAACCTTGCACCGGAGGGAGCAGTCATCAAACACACTGCCTGTCCGAAAGAAATGTTCCATGCAAGATTAAATGCAAAACCTTATGACAGTGAGGAAGAAGCGATCGATGCGATCTTAAAGGGTAAAGTAGTTCCGGGGGATGCTGTATTTATCCGTTACGAGGGACCGAGAGGCAGCGGTATGCCGGAGATGTTTTATACCGGTGAGGCAATCTGTTCTGACCCGAAACTTGCAGCAAGTGTTGCCCTGATCACAGACGGACGTTTTTCCGGCGCATCCAGAGGACCGGTCGTAGGACATGTATCTCCGGAGGCAGCAGCCGGCGGCCCGATCGCATTTGTGGAAGAGGGAGATCTCATTGAACTTGATGTTGCAAACCGCCGTCTTGCGATCGTAGGTGTGAAAGGTGAGGAAAAGACGGAGGAAGAAATAGCACAGATTTTAGAGGAGCGGAAAAAGAACTGGAAAGGATTTACCAGCAAATATAAACGTGGTCTGTTAAAACTGTATGCACAGCACGCGACCAGTGCGATGAAGGGTGCTTATATGGACTAAAAAGTATAACTTTTACAGAGCGGTATTGTACTTGTACGATATCCGCTCTGTTTTTCTATTTATATATCAACTAATGGTTGATGCACAAAAAGAAATAACAACTAGTACATGCTTGAAATAACAACTATTAGTTTTATAATGAAATTAGAAAAAACGAAATGGGGGATGCGAAATGTTTGATATCATGACAATGGCGGAGAACATTAAAACATACCGGAACAAAAGGGGAATAAACCAGTATGAATTTGCAGAAAAATTAGGGATCAGCCCGCAGGCAGTATCGAAGTGGGAGTGCGGGCAGTCCTGTCCGAGTATCGAGAATCTCTGTGTAATTTCAGAGATTTTAGATGTATCCATTGATACACTGATCGGAGAGAGCAGTGAAGGCGAAAAGATGATGATCGGAATTGACGGGGGAGGAACAAAAACCGAGTTTGTCTTATTTTCTGAGAGTGGACGGATCTTAAACCGGATCGTATTAGACGGCTGCAATCCGAATACGGTAGGAATGGAGGAGGCAATGAACATCCTGCAGCTTGGCATTGATACGCTCATGAAGATCAAAGGGAAAATCAGCGGAATCTTTGTGGGTGCTGCAGGATTAGATTCCGGAAACAATACATCAAAGATCAAAAAGATGTTAAAAGAAAAATATCCGAAAGTAAAAATCCAGTGCGAAAATGACATCTATAACGTCATTGCCTGTGGAAAAAATCTTGACCGGTGTGTGGCTGCAATTAGCGGAACCGGAATGATCATTTACGCAAACCAGAATGGAAATTTAAAGCATTTTGGCGGGCGCGGCTATCTGCTTGATAAAGGCGGCAGCGGCTACCACATCGGACGGGATGCGATCTGTGCAGCGCAGGATGCAAGGGACGGGATCGGAGAACATACGATACTGACGGATCTTGTTGAGGAAAAATTAGGGAATACGGTATGGGAGAGCATCCAGGACATCTACAGTAAAAACCAGTCCTATATTGCTTCGTTTACGCCGTGCGTATTTCTGGCATATGAAAATGGGGATAAAATCGCCGAGCAGATTTTAAAGAACAATGCAGCATGTTTAGCGGAACTTATCAATTTTGCCGTGGATCATTATGATATCGGAAAATATGTGGTTGCATCCGGCGGAATTTTAAAACAGAAACCGGCATTCCGGGAAATGCTAAAAGAGATGCTGCATCCGGATATTGAATTAGACGTTCCGGACTATCCGCCGGTATATGGCGCATGTATCATGTGCTGCCTGTTATGTGGGGTTGATACAAAGCCGGTAAAAGAACGTTTTATGATGTCATATGATTCATACCAGTAGGGAGAGGGAGGAAAATAACATGAGAATTATTAAAGTGAAAAACTATGATGAGGTTTCTGTAAAGACAGCAAATTTGATTTTAGGACAGGTAAATTTAAAACCGGATGCGGTTTTAGGACTTGCTACCGGTGGTTCACCTGTGGGGGCATATAAAAAGATCGTGGAAGCATATAACAACGGTGAGGTTGATTTTTCCGGGGTTACGACGATCAATCTGGATGAATACAGAGGAATCAAAAGAAACCACGAACAGAGCTACTGGAGTTTTATGCAGGAAAATCTGTTTAAACATGTAAATGTAAGGGAAGACCACATTTTCATTCCAAACGGAGAAAATCTTAACAGTGAGGAAGTCTGCAGGGAATATGACAAGATCATCGAAATTGCCGGTGGTATTGATATGCAGCTTCTTGGAATCGGCCTGGACGGACATATCGGTTTTAACGAACCGGCAGATCATTTTGAAAAAAATACACACTGTGTGGAACTGACGGAGAGCACGATCGAGGCAAACAAGAGATTTTTTGAGAGTAAAGATGAAGTTCCGCGTCAGGCATATACCATGGGTATCCTGCCAATCGTACAGGCAAAGAAAGTCATCATGATTGCAAATGGAAAAAATAAGGCGGATATCATCAAAAAAGCATTTACCGGACCGGTCACACCGGAAGTCCCGGCATCCATTCTGCAGATGCATCCGGATTTCACACTGATCGCAGATGAAGAAGCGCTTACTGAGATCTAAAAGAAGCGTAGAAATGGAGATTAGTGTGAAAAATACATTTTTCACATGCAAGATTTAACTTGTGATGCGCTTAAAAGCAGCGCAGGAATGGAGATTAATTATGATCATAAAAAATGCAATGGTTTATACATCAGACCACAGGTTTGAAAAGAAGGATATCAGAATTAAAGACGAGCGCATTGCAGAGATTGCAGAGAATGGTGCACTGGAAGCCACAGAGGAGGATGTGGTTGATGGAGCGGAAATGTATGCGATACCGGGGCTTGTGGATATCCATTTCCATGGAGCGGTAGGTTATGATTTTTGTCAGGCATCGAAGGAGGAATTGTTAAAAATAGCGGAGTATGAAGCAAAAAACGGTGTTCTTGCAATCTGTCCGGCAACCATGTCTTATAATGAAGAAATTTTAGGACATATCATGGATAAGGCAGCGGACTATCAGGAAGATACGGGAGCAGATTTAGTCGGCATCAATATGGAAGGACCATTTATCAATATAAAAAAAGCCGGTGCACAGAACCCGGAATACATCATGCCGGCGGATAAAGAAATGTTTCTGCGTCTGCAGGAAAGAAGCGGCGGACTGATCAGGCTGGTAGACATCGCACCGGAGGGAGAGGGCGCCATGGAATTTATTGAGCAGTGCCATGACAAAGTAAAAATCTCCATTGCACATACCTGTTGTGATTATGATACGGCGTGTAAGGCATTAAAAAAAGGTGCAAGCCACATGACACACCTCTATAATGCCATGCCTGGAATCAATCACAGGGAACCGGGACCAGTCATAGCGGCACTTGAGGCGGGGGCAGAGGTGGAGCTGATCGCAGACGGCATCCATATCCATCCGGCGATGGTGAGAACCACATTCCGCATCTTCGGGGCAGATAAAGTGATACTGATTTCTGACAGCATGGAAGCAACAGGACTTTTAGACGGAGATTACCAGCTTGGTGGACAGGATGTGACAGTAAAAGGGAAAAAAGCAGTCCTGACAAAAGATCCGGGTGTCATTGCGGGCAGTGTCACAAATCTGTTTGACTGCATGAAAAACTGTGTGCAGAACATGGGAATCCCACTTGAAGTGGCAGTGTTAGCGGCAACGGAAAATCCGGCAGGAGCCATTGGTGTGGAGGAAGATTATGGTAAGATCGCAGTTGGCAATTATGGAAATGTGCTGTTGCTGGATCAGAAATTAAACATCAGAAATATCATTCAAAAAGGTAGAATAATGTCAATATAAAGAATATAAATATGGTAAAAAGTGCATGATTTTTACATTTTTTTAGTAATTTTTCGCGATCTTAAGGCAGAGGCTTGAACTTGCAGATATTTAATAGTATAATCACTTAAGCTAAAAAAATTTTAAGTACCTAAAAATATATTTATGGAGGAAAATGCGCGATTCTTATGGAGCGGGTATTTCTCTCTGAAAAACAAGGAGGACATTATGATTACCTGGAACAACTTAGACACCCTTGATTCCTATAAGGAACTTTCAAAGGCTTCCCGCGTAAACCTTGCAGAAGTAATGTCAGGCGAGAACGGTGCAGAGCGTGTAAAAAATTACAGCATTCCTATGGCTGAGGGATTTACTTACAATTATGCAGCAAAAGCTGTTGATGATGATGTGCTTGATGCACTCGTAAAACTTGCAAAAGAGGCACAGCTTGCAGAGAAGTTTAAGGCTCTCTACAATGGAGAAGTTGTAAATACCGGTGAAAAACGTCTGGTACTTCATCATATGACACGTGGACAGCTCGGTGATGCTGTAAACGCTGATGGCGTGGACAAACGTGCTTTTTATGTAGAGCAGCAGAACAGAATCGCTGATTTTGCAAACAAAGTACATGCAGGTGAGATCACCAATGCAGCAGGTGAGAAGTTTACAACAGTTGTTCAGATCGGTATCGGTGGCAGTGACCTCGGTCCTCGCGCAATGTATCTTGCATTAGAAAACTGGGCAAAGAAAAATAATACTTTTAAAATGGAAGCAAAATTCATCAGCAATGTTGATCCGGATGATGCAGCAGCAGTTTTAAATTCCATCGATGTGGCTCATTCTATCTTCGTACTGGTTTCTAAATCAGGTACCACACTTGAAACACTGACAAATGAATCTTTTGTAAAAGACGCATTAAAGAAAGCAGGACTTGATGCTTCGAAACACATGATCGCAGTTACCAGTGAGACATCCCCGCTTGCAAAGAGCGATGACTATCTGGCAGCTTTCTTCATGGATGACTATATCGGAGGACGTTTCTCTTCCACTTCCGCAGTCGGCGGAGCCGTTTTATCCCTGGCATTCGGACCGGAAGTATTTGCACAGTTCTTAGAGGGTGCAGCAGCCGAAGATAAACTTTCTGCAAATGAAGACGTATTAAAGAACCCGGAGATGCTCGATGCTTTGATCGGTGTATATGAGCGTAACGTATTAGGTTATCCTTGCACCGCAGTATTGCCATATTCCCAGGCATTAAACCGTTTCCCGGCACATTTACAGCAGCTTGACATGGAGTCAAACGGTAAATCTGTAAACCGTTTCGGTGAACCTGTAAACTATCCGACAGGTCCGGTAATCTTTGGTGAGCCGGGAACCAACGGACAGCATTCTTTCTATCAGTTATTACATCAGGGAACAGATATTGTTCCGTTACAGTTCGTTGGATTTAAAAATAACCAGATCGGAACTGATGTTGTGATCCAGGACAGCACAAGCCAGCAGAAACTGTGTGCAAACGTTGCAGCACAGATCGTTGCATTTGCATGTGGTAAATCTGATGAAAACCGCAACAAGAATTTTGAGGGCGGACGTCCATCCAGTATCATCATTGGTGATCAGGTAAATCCTGGTTCCCTCGGTGCATTATTGGCACATTTTGAGAACAAGATCATGTTCCAGGGATTCTTATGGAATGTAAACAGCTTCGACCAGGAAGGTGTTCAGCTTGGTAAAGTCCTTGCAAAACGTGTTCTTGCACATGAGACAGACGGAGCACTGAAAGTATTTAGTGATCTGCTGAATATCTAGTAGATACGGATGATGGTGTAAACTTGGGATTCTATGTAATTTAGGATTACATGTAATTTAGGCTTACATATAATTTGGGATTACATGTAATTTGAGATTACATGTAATTTGAGATTACATGCAGTTTGTCAGTGAATACAATTTCAGATGAAGTAAAAATGCTCTTTTCTAAGCAGGCGGGTAAATGTCTCTCAGAAGAGGGCATTTTTTGTGTTGTGGGATTTTTTATAATGCGCAAAGCAATCAGGCATTGAATTGTTCCAATCCAGCAATTATAATGAAAGACATTAGTTGCTGATGGAAAAGGATGGTTTTGAGATCATCATAAGAAATATTTTTTTGAAACCATGATTTGGAAACAGAAAGGACAGACATATGGAACAGGAACAGCAGACACCGCACAAGAGGCGTGTACGTTACAAGGGAAAATACCCCAAGAAGTTTGAAGAGAAATATAAAGAACTTCAGCCGGAAAAATATCAGGATACGATCGAACATGTCATCAAAAAGGGAAATACGCCGGCAGGAATGCATATTTCCATTATGGTGCAGGAAATCCTTGATACCTTAAAGATCCAGCCGGGCGAGACCGGTTTTGATGCTACGTTAGGATATGGAGGGCATACAAAAGCAATGCTTGCCTGTCTGAACGGACAGGGGCATATCTATGCAACCGATGTTGACCCGGAGGAGTCCGCCAAGACGAAAAAGAGACTGGAAGAACTCGGGTACGGAGAGGATATCCTGACGATCCGGCTGCAGAATTTCTGTACGATCGATGAGATCGCAAAAGAAGTCGGCGGTTTTGATTTCATTTTAGCGGATCTGGGTGTATCTTCCATGCAGATCGACAATCCAAAGCGTGGATTTTCATTTAAGGTGGATGGCCCACTTGACCTGCGCTTAAATCAGGAAGCAGGAATCAGCGCGGCAGAACGTCTTGATACCATCACAAGGGAGGAACTTGCCGGAATGCTCTATGAAAATTCCGATGAACCTTACTGTGAGGAGCTTGCGAAGGCGATCACCGACGAGATACGAAAAGGCAACCGGATCGACACGACGACAAAATTGCGCGAAGTGATTGAAAAAACACTGGATTTTCTGCCGGAAAAAGAAAAAAAAGACACGATCAAAAAGACCTGTCAGCGTACATTTCAGGCACTCCGCATCGATGTGAACCGTGAGTTTGAGGTCTTATATGAATTCATGGAAAAACTGCCAGACGCCTTAAAACCAGGTGGACGTGTGGCGATCCTCACGTTTCATTCCGGGGAGGATAAACTGGTCAAAAAAGCATTAAAAGAAGGCTGTCGGGCAGGAATTTATGCAGATTATTCAAAAGATGTTGTAAGACCGAGTGCACAGGAATGTGCACAGAATGGAAGAGCGCGGTCTACGAAGATGCGCTGGGCAGTCCGGGCATAGAAGATTTATTGGTGCTGATATGGTATCATGGATTGAAATAAAAAATGAATGCTCAGATCATGTTAATTACAAACTGGCATGGCTGAAAAAGAAAAAACTGGATGTTTTCATGCATCCAGTTTTTTCTTATACTTCATAACATCAGGATCCGGAAAGAAATTGATACAGAGTAACTGTTTGAAAAACTGCGCAGAAAATCAAACTGGTTGTCTGAAAAAGGAGAAAGTTAGTTATGAGTAATATAAATAATACAAAAGAGCAGTATGAATTAAACCGTGAACTGGCACAGATGTTAAAGGGTGGTGTCATCATGGATGTCACAAATGCCGGGCAGGCAAAGATCGCAGAGGCGGCAGGAGCATGTGCGGTTATGGCATTAGAGCGGATTCCGGCGGATATCAGAGCAGCGGGCGGCGTGGCAAGAATGAGTGATCCGAAGCTGATCAGGGAGATTCAGGGTGCGGTTTCCATTCCGGTTATGGCAAAATGCCGAATCGGTCATTTTGCGGAGGCACAGATCTTACAGGCATTAGAGATCGATTACATTGACGAGAGTGAAGTGCTTTCTCCGGCAGATGATGTTTACCACATTGACAAGACAAAATTTCAGGTGCCGTTTGTCTGCGGAGCAAAAAATTTAGGAGAGGCACTCAGAAGAATCGCTGAGGGTGCAGCGATGATCCGTACCAAAGGGGAGCCGGGAACCGGTGATGTGGTTCAGGCGGTACATCATATGAGACTGATCAACTCCGAGATCGCGGCAGTTGCGGCAAAGCGTGAGGATGAACTTTTTGAGGCGGCAAAACAGCTTCAGGTTCCATATGATCTTGTAAAATATGTGCATGACCACAAAAAACTTCCGGTTGTAAATTTTGCGGCAGGCGGTGTGGCAACTCCGGCAGATGCAGCATTGATGATGCAGCTTGGTGCCGAGGGCGTATTTGTAGGTTCGGGTATTTTTAAATCCGGCAATCCGGCAAAACGAGCAGCATTACTGGCGGTATAACGTACAGTATGGCGAATATTTCGATGCCCGAGATAATCCTGAATCAAGCGGGTATCGATCCCCATATTCGCCAACGCAAAGCCACAGGAGTGCCGCAGCATGTGCGGGTGGATCTCCAGTGGCAGCCCCGCCAGTCCCCCTGAGGACGCGATAATCTGATAAAACTGTTGGCGGGAAAGGGGATTACCTTTGCGGGAGAGAAACAGCCATTCGCTGGCGGCCTGCGGCCAGCTGCTGCGAATGGCCAGCCAGCGCTTTAGGGCGTAGATCTCTTTATCCAGCAACGGGTGGGTAGTCGAAAACCCTTTTTTAAGCCGATGGATGTAAACACATCGGGCAGCAAGGTCGATATCCGATATTCGTAGACGACAGATCTCGCTGGCGCGCAGACCATGGATGAAGCACAGTAACGTCAGGCAATAATTACGTGCAGCATAAGGACCGGTATCGGCCGCTTTAAGTAAAGACTCAATTTCATTCTGAGTCAGGAAGTTCCTTTTTTTTATGTCGGCGTTATTCGTCATGGTTTTCCCTTTTATTGCAGGCATATTTTTGGTTTTCCGAGCCTGCGTCAGGTCATTGTTAAATTTGACTGCCTTTTTATTTTGAAACAGCGTGGTGATAACGTTTTAATTTGCTACGAGCGCGAGCGGTATCATGGGCTAGCTCCATTGCTAACGATAAGAGGCCGCGATCTGAAGGGTAAAGAAAGGGTGAGCTGGCTGAACTGATGAATCTTTCCTGGGGGTTTCCACGTCCTGTACATCCCTGATCCTCTTGATGATACCCGCATGATGATGAAGGCTTGGGCTTCCGGCCACGGCAAGGCGGCTATCAATGCCGTCATGATTGATTGCCTGTCTACTGGGCAATGTCACCCCAGTAAACCATCCTCCCTCGCCGACAACCTTCGGGAATGGCATGAGAAATTTCTCAGACAAAATACAACCTTAAGTCGTCTGGATAGCATTCACTGCAAAACTACAACAGTGATTAAACCATACTGCAAAAAGCCTGGTGATAATAGCATTGTCTGTAATAGAGCACATTACGCCGTATTTCAACGGGTAAGCTTAATCTGGTACATGCGGTTGAATGAGATGAAAACTCGTCACGGTCAACGTATACAGGAAGATATCAATGGGAGGTAGTAGAGGACAGGTAAGTATTGCGACACGGTCTGGCGGCGGGTTGGAATGCTCGCTTCGGCGCGGGAAGGACTCACATCCAGGATACGCCGAAGCCTGCCGGTTCACCACTTTTCGTCACGTGCCTCCTGGCGCTTGTCGCTGCGCCAGGTGGCCTGTACGGAAAGCGATGGCAGCAGTAACCAGGGTAAGTAAGCCTCTTTTCATGGAAGTGATCCTGCTGAAGAGTACAATAAATAGCAGTTAAAGAATATTCTTGCCGGAAGCGCAGCATAATAACTGACAAAAAATGCTCGCCAAGAAATAACTTATTTATTTTTATCTGTGATTTTTTGAGTAATTATTCCTGTTAAAAGGTATTGGTAACCAATAACGCATAAAAAGATATAGCTGTGGTATGCTCAAGATATTGAGGCATTCTGCGCTAATACGGTGTCGGGAAGATAGCGATCGGTAGATAATGCGGAGCCTGGTGACTACGAACAATCCCGTGAACAGCTTCGACAAATTCCTCACCCTTCAGCGCTGACACCTTCGCTCGCCTGTCGTAAAGTTGCTGTCAGGCGGTTTACGTTTACTACAATGGTATAACGATGACGACTCCGATTGCGCTCCGCGACTGGCGCCTGCTGGCGGCCGGGTGCGGCGGCCTTCTACTGCTGGCCGCCGCTATCACCTTGCACAGCCACTGGGGTGACTTTCTCCAGTGGTGTCTCGCCACCCAAATTACCCTGCATCGCTATCTGGTGATGTACCTTCTGTTGCTGAATAACCATCAGTACAGCGGCGGTATCTGGCTGCTGGTGGGGGCCTTTCTCTATGGCGTGCTGCACGCCGTCGGACCGGGACACGGTAAATTTATCGTGACGACCTACCTGAGCACCAATCAGGAGAGCCTGACGGCGGCGCGGGTGGTGCCCTTTCTCGGCAGCCTGTTGCAGGGCGTCACTGCGATACTCTTCGTCTTTATTCTTGCGGTGGGGCTGAATCTGGCCGCCGGCGATCTTAGCGCCAGCCGCTGGTACGTCGAGAAGATCAGCGCCCTGACCATCGGCGTCTTTGGGGCTTATGTTATCTTTCGCGCTCTGCAAAGCCTGTGGCCGACAAAACAGGTGATTCGCCGTCTGACGCCAGCGCATCAGCATGACGCCTCGTGCGGCTGCGGCCATCACGGCGTGGGGCAGGATCTGCAGGGCGCTGACTGGAAGACGCGCCTTGGCGTGGTGCTGGCTATCGGCGTTCGGCCCTGTAGCGGGGCGATCATGATTTTATTATTCGCCAATGCGTTGGGGATTGTTAGCTGGGGCATCGCCGCGGTGATGAGCATGGCGCTGGGCACCGCGCTCTCGATCCTCGGTCTGTCGCTGCTGGTTCACTATGCGCGCCATCGGACGGTCAAACGATTGGCCACGAATCACCGCCCGCGGCCCTGGCTGGTTCCGCTGATGAAGATCCTCGGCGGTCTGGCGCTGATCCTCTTTGCCGTGGGATTGTTTTTCAGCGTGGTGCCGATCAGCGCCAACGGCGACTTTATCGCCGCTGGCTGTTAGCCCGTTTCCAGCAGTCGCATCAACACCCGCAGCGCCTGATCCAACTGCTGGCGTTCACCGTCACTGAGTCCTGCCAGCAGTTGCCGTTCGTTGTCGACGTGGGTTTCCACTGCGGCATCGATCCGTTCGCGTCCGGCGGAAGTCAGGGCGACCAGCATACTGCGGGCATCCTCCGGATTGGGCAGGCGGGTAATAAACCCGCGTTTCTCCAGCGCCTTCAGACGATGGGTCATGGTGCCGGAGGTAATCATCAGCGTGGAGAAGAGCTGGGTGGGCGAAAGTACGAAAGGCGCTCCGGCGCGCCGCAGCGTCGCCAGCATGTCAAACTCCCAGCGCACCAGATCGTGGCGCGTAAAGGCCACTTCCACCTGCGGCTCCAGCAGCATAGCGCATCGTTTCAGGCGACCTATCGGCCCCATGGGGCTGCAGTCGAGGTCTGGCCGTTCCCGCTGCCACTGGGCGAGGATGCGATCCACGGCGTCGATCGGCGGTGATTTGTCCATTAGTGCTCACTTGTCTTGATATCAAGATACTTGGCGGTACATACTTCACTCACTAATTTACCTTGAAGTGAAGATAAAATCATGGCTTTTCTCTCACGTAATCTGATTCTCGACCTGCTGCTCACCGCGCTGGCGCCCGCTATCTGGGGGACGACCTACATCGTCACCTCCCAGTTTCTTCCCCCTGACCGCCCATTTATTGCTGCGCTGCTGAGGGTGCTGCCGGCAGGTATCGCCCTGCTGATCTGGAGCCGTCGTTTTCCGCAACGCGGCGAATGGGCAAAGCTGATCGTTACCGGCATCTTAAATATCGGCGCGTTTCAGGCGCTGTTGTTTATCGCCGCCTATCGCTTACCCGGCGGGCTGGCGGCGGTGATCGGCGCGATCCAGCCGCTGCTGGTGATGCTCCTCGCCTGGTGTGTCGACCGGCAGCGCTCGCCCTGGCTGGCGGTGTTCTCCGCCATCGCCGGCATACTCGGTATGGCCATGCTGCTGCTGTCGCCGCACACCGTCCTCGACCCGCTGGGCATCGGCGCGGCGTTTCTCGGGGCGATCAGTATGGCGCTGGGCACCTGGCTCTCCCGGCGCTGGGCGCTCTCCCTGCCGATCGTCGCGCTGACCGGCTGGCAGCTGACGATCGGTGGGGTGGTGCTGGCCCCGGTGGCGCTGATCGTTGACCCTCCTTTGCATCAGGTAACAGTGCTGCAGGCGGCCGGCTATCTGTGGCTGTGCCTGGCGGGCGCCATGCTGGCCTATGGCCTGTGGTTTCGGGGGATTGGCCGCCTCTCACCGGTGGCCGTGTCGGCGATGAGTCTGCTGAGCCCGGTGACCGCCGTGGTACTGGGATGGATATTCCTCGGACAAAAGATCCAGGGGATGGCGCTGATGGGATTGATCGTGGTGCTGGCGAGCGTGCTGTCTATCCAGCGCGCGCTGGCGCGTCAGGCGGCGGGAGCAAAAACGAAAAAGCCCCGTAACGGGGCTCGACATTGCTGCGTGCGGGGTGGGCGGCGGGAGCCAGACCAGCCACCCGCAGGCGGCCTGTCCGGCAGCTCCCTCTGCAACCATTCGCTTATTTAGACAGCTCGGCGGTCATATGGACCTGGTTGCCGGTGTACGCTTCGGTAATGTGATAGGAAGCGCCTTGTTCTTTCGCAATGGTTGCGATTTTCGCTTCTGCGCTGTCCAGGGTGTCTGCTGTCACGCTCACCGGATGAGCGAAGCTAGCGAAAGAGACCAGGGAGAGCATACCGGCAGCGGCGAGTAATTTTACGTTTTTCATGGTGTTTGTCCTTTTAACTTTTATGGTGGAAAGCATGTTTGCTTTCGATGGACTTATAATAAGCCTGCTAACTATAACGCGCGTGGCAAAAAGTGCGATTTAGATCACATTTTTATGGCGGTTTGATGGCGTAAACATGATCGTTTATCTTTTTTTTAATTTAAAAACAATGAATTAATGATTTATTTCTGGAAGGGGATATCACA